>JAEEGL012544348.1_pt1 | contig 41842 bp, 34 predicted proteins | sample 9134231 | NCBI WGS metagenome assembly JAEEGL01 (sample SAMN16246548, study PRJNA631951) | gut metagenome | biome: gut microbiome; feature: rumen; material: fiber-attached | host: Bos | place: Iran: Karaj | collected 2018-10
AGAGCCGCAGAACAAGGAAGATTTGTGAGAGCATACTTAATGTATGGTAAGCAAATCTGACGATGTTATGCGGCTTTTAGTTTGATGTGAAAACCAATACCGGTTTATGAGTGACTGCCCTTAGGCTTTGGGCGTTTATCTTATTATTGTTTCACGCCCTGCAAACTGGCACTTCACCGTCCGCGGGCTGTGCACTTTGTGCTCCGACGGTGTCAGCTGCGTAAAGGCCGCAATAAAGGAACTTGAAGAAGCGGGTTATCTCAAACGCGACGGAGTTGTCTTCGGCGAGGGCAGATTTCATCAGGGAGAGTGGATTGTTTATGACAGACCCGTAAAGGACTCCGGTGCTGTCGAAAATCCGGTGTCGGAAAATCCGACGTCGGAAAATCGCACACAAATAAATAATAATAGAATAATTACTGATATAATAAATACTGAACAATATAATAAGGGCGGGGTAAAATTCAAAAAAAGGGCTTCGCCTGCCGCAGTAAGCGGACGGAAACCGAGTTATGATATTGAGGCGTTCAAGCGGGACGCCATGGCTGACAACCTGGTTTATGTAAAAAGGAGTGACAGAGAATAACTGCCTGCCGCTTTGACTGTCATTCTGAGCCCGCAGGGCGAAGAATCTCATAAACAGAGCGCAAACAGTGATAAGCCGGGGAGATCCTTCGCTGACGCTCAGGATGACAGTTCGTTTTGGCTAACGATATTCGCTTCGCTCAGGATGACAGCGGGTTTTGGTAAACGGTTTTCACTTCTCACAGGACGACAAAAACGGAACGCCGGCGGCGCTCCGTTTAATACTGATAATATTCTGTTAAATTATAAACAATTAATATCCGCTTACCACAGCACATTGACAAAGCAGTATTTCAGCTTCTGTTTAAAGCCGAGTTCCCCGAACATACTGCGCCTTGCCTTAATCAGGATGTCAATAAGGGGCGCGACTGTCTGCGCGTTTTCATCTTCGCCCGAGAAAAGCAGTTTTTCAAATTCCGCGCAGAACGCCCCGGAATCGTCAAGCGCTCCTTTTTCTTCAAGCAGGCGGAAAAGCTCGCCGTAAGAGATATTGTCTGCGTCTTTGCCTTTGGCAAACCGCCTTATTTCAAACAGATGGGCGCATCTGCTGCCGAGCGCCTTCTTCGGGTTTTTCAGCGAAAACTCCCTGTGCCGCTTAATCACGAGAACGGCAGAGCGGATAACATAAATCATAACAGCCGTCAGAAGGGCGGCGGCAAACATAACTGCCAGCCGTCTTTTTGTCTTTGCGGCGTCGAGCTTCTGTATTGTTTCGGAGATGTTTCTTGTTGCCGATGAGAGCGGACCCGCCGCGCGGAAAATATTCTGCAGCAGGGTGGGGGCGTCGTCTGCGGAGGGCGCCGTTGTTGCCTCAACAACCACCCAGCCGATGCCGTCCTTGTATATTTCAACCCAGGCGTGCCCGGAGGAGTCCTTGACGGATACCTGCGAAACAATCGTGTCTGAAGCGTAGGGCGTGTCTATCCACTGCCTGTAATCTTCATCAAACAGGGTGTCGGAGTTGTAAAAATCCTCCCTGTTCACAACATAGCCCTCAGCGTATCTTGCCGGTATGCCGAGGTAGCGGAAGATGAGCGTTGCCGAGGTTGCAAAATGCTGGCAGTAGCCCTTCTGGTTGGCGAGAAGAAAGTAGTTCACATAGTCCTCGCCGTATGGAATCTTGCCGGGTCGCAGGGTGTATTCATAGTCGGTTTCGAGCGCCGCTGTCACCTTCTCGACGGCATCGGGGTCGCCCGGCTTTATGCTATAGGCGCTGCAGAATTTTTCAATGGCGCGTATGTTCTCTTCGGGAACGCTCATCGCGTTTTCAAGCGCCTCTTTTTTTGCATCCGCCTCAATTCTTTTTGCTTCCTCGTCCATAAGCGGGGTGTAATCGTCAAGCTCCTCGTCGAGCGTATAGACGGTGTATTCTCTGGGTGCCTTGGCGTCGGTAAGGTCGGGGGAGCGCACCTCGCCCGAGGTCGGGTAGTTGAATTCGCCTTCGGGAACGGAATAATACGGAACGTTGAGCGGCTCGTTTATCAGAGCGGAGTCCGTAAGCTCAACAACAATTTTATGTTTGCTCTTTGCCGCCGTTTTGCCGTTTTCAAAATCTTTTTTCAGCAGGTCGGCAGTGTAGGAGTAAAGCTCGTCGGTGTTTTCGGTTTTTGCGTGGTTCTGCCAGCTTAAGTTGTTGCCGTTGTAGTCGTAGCCGGTGAAGCTGCGAAGATAAACCCTGCTTACACGGTAATTGACAAGCGTTACCTTCAAATCCTCGTTGCCGTCGTATGAAACCTGCGAGAGGTTTGAGAGCTGACCGGGCGAGGCGGAAACCCTGTCGGATGAGAACAGCGAAGCAAAGCCGTATGAAAGAAAGTTCTTTACCGGGCGTTCGGTGCTCTCTTTTATGACGTTTGTGGGCAGGTTGACTTTAAAATCCTCCGCAGGCACCGCCGCAAAGGCAAAGCCCGTGACAATCAGAATAAACGCAAGCCACACGCAGGCGATTGCCGCAACATTGTGCGAGTCGGTAACAAAGCCGTAGCTGTGCCGGTGCTTTTTGACCGAGGATTGCGAAATCATCTGCCGCGTAAGACCATTGTAGGAGTTGGTAAAACGCACGCCCGCCACAAGCACCCAGCTGACAACAACAAAGAGCATGTGGATTTTTGACGGGTGAAAGTCAAAGAACATACCCGCCTGGGCGGCAGGCAGGGTGAGAAAGAACATCGCCATCAGGTCCATGCGCTCCGAGATGAAGATGTTGAGAACAATCATCAGAACAATCGCAATAACGCAGAACGTCAGCGACATGGCGAAGTATTCATCTTCGTAATAGACGTTGTATTCGCGCAGGTATGGCAGACCGACCTTGCCGTCAATATAGCTGAGGCATTTGTTGACTACGGAGTTCATACCGGAGTTTACTTCCCTGAAATAGGTGCCCGAAATAAAAATGCTGAAGGCGAGTATTCCGAGGTAGGTCGCAATCTTTGCTTTGTTGCTGAAATACATAAACGACAGGGCGAGCGCCGTTACCGCACAGGTCACCGCAAGGGGCACGATGTTAAGCTCCAGCTCAAACGCCGTTATAAAACAGCCGAGTGAACCGAAGACGGCGGTGAAAAGTATAAGCGCATTTATCAGGTATTTGAGAAACGGGAAGCCGTCCTTCTCAGCCGAAAGAGCGGGGGCAAAGTAGATGCCCGTTGTTTTTGTAAGCTCCTCGCGGTATGCCTGCTGCTTTCGCGCCCTTCTTTTCTGTATTGCCTTTTTGATGCTTAAAGAAGGCATATAAGGTCAACACTCTCCCTGAATGTCCCGAGCTTGTTGTCGGGGTTGTAATCGCTGAATGAGGGCGATGTGAAATAAATCGCCATATCGTTTCTGCCGTGCGGCAGTTCTTTGTAATGCTCGTATGCGAGGTAGCCGTTGTAGCTGTCCGACATATAAAGCTGCTGCAAAACGTCGTTAAGGCCGTCCGCCTCCTCAACGTTCTGGCTCTGAAAGGCGCCGAGCGAGGAGTTGAACCACTGCACGCTGAATCTTATCTCCATGTCGATAAGCTGGCACGCTGCCGAATAAAAGGCGGTAATCAGCTCGTTCAAAAAGCCGACCTCGTCAGAATCCTTGCGCAGTTCAACAAGCAGCGTTAAATTGCGGCTGTATTCAAGCTCGAACTCCTTTACATAGATTTCATCGTGCCTTGCGCTTATTTTCCAGTTCACCCTCTGCATGCGGTCGCCCGGCCTGTAAAGGCGGAATTCTTTGACCTGCGAGACGTTTTCGGTTGAGAGACCGGAGTCATAGTCGTGCTCGTCGCCCTCGGTGAGCGTGGTTTCAATAATATTCATTATTACCTCGCTTCGTCCGGGAATAACCGACACGCCCGCATCGCACTCCCAGTCCCTTTTAAAGACGAAAAGCCCCATAAAATCCTGCGCGCGCATTTTGCCGCCGTGCAGACCGACATAGCCGGAATAAACCGATTTTATGTTCCAGGTGTATTTGTTTGTGCCCTTCCTTATCGGCAGCGACATCTCCTGCTTTTCTTCGTTCGGGTAGAACCTGTTGTCGGCGGTGAACTGTATTCTCACGCCGGGCAGGGGCAGAAAAGTCGGGTTGTGAACGGTGAACTCGACGGGTATGTCGTTGTTTTCGCCCACGTTGTAAAGCGGAATTGCCGCCGTCACCTCAAGACGGTTCCAGACATAGCGCGAAACAAAATAGCTGATGAAGGGCAGGGCGGCGACAACAAGAAGAAGGTAGAAAAAGAAAAAATTGTGAAAGAAGATAAACAGCGCAATGCTCACTACCGTTATGGTAAAATATTCGTCACGGCTTCTCGGCACTGTTCCCCACTCCTTTCACAAGATGATTTTTTACTGTATCTTATTTCACAACGGGCATTGCAACCTGCCCCATAACGTCGCGGATAATCTCCTCCTCGGTCATACCCGCCGCCTTTGCCTTGGCGCTGAGCGTCACGCGGTGGCACGACACCATAGGCATAACGGCAAGCACATCCTCCGGCACAACATAGTCCCTCTTTGCAAGAAAGGCGTGCGCCCTTGCCATGCGCAGAATCGCCTTGCCTCCGCGCGGGCTTATGCCGCTTTTGAGGAATTCGGTGGTGCGTGATTTGAGAACAAGATTTGCTATGTATTCGAATATGCACTGTTCAACGTGCAGGTCGTTTATGATTTTTTGCATTTCGATTATTTCGCCGAGCGTTACAACGGATTGTATGCTGTCCATCTGATTGTTGTTTTCGCCCTTTAAGATAAGAACCTCGCTTTCAAGGTCCGGGTAGCCCATAGTCAGACGCACCATAAACCTGTCAAGCTGCGACTCGGGCAGCTTCTGCGTGCCGGCGGAGCCGAGCGGGTTCTGTGTGGCAATAACAAAAAACGGCTGCGGCAGGTCGTGCGTAACGCCGTCAACGGTTACCCTGCATTCCTCCATAACCTCAAGCAGTGCGCTCTGCGTTTTGGGCGAGGTGCGGTTTATTTCATCCGCCAGAAACAGGTTGCACATAACGGCGCCCTCTTTGTATTCAAACTGCTCCGTGTGCTTGTTGAACATTGAAAAGCCGGTGACGTCCGCAGGCAGAACGTCGGGGGTGAACTGCATACGGTTGTAGCGCAGCGAGAGCGTTTTTGAAAATGCGAGGGCAAGCGTTGTTTTGCCAACGCCGGGGATGTCCTCAAGCAGAACGTGACCGCCCGAGAGCACCGTCATAAGAATAGCTTCAATGACGTCGTCCTTGCCGATAATCACCTTTTTTATTTCATCACGCACAAGCTCAAGCTTGTTCTGATAGCCGTAATCCATACAAAACTGCCTTTCATAATATAGTATTAAAAATCTTAAAATATTTCCGATAATATTATAATTGAAAAATATGAACATTTCAATAACAAACAGCCCCTCAATTGACAAGTGAACGCTCAATGCTATAATTAAAACGGGACGGTAAATAATATGAACACAAACGAAAACAAAAACAGAATAATTCCGCCCGTTACGGCAGAAGGGGAGTTTTTGCAAGAGGGCAGGGCGCTCGCCGAAAAGCTCGGCGCCGCCTTCGTTGAAGAAAAGCCGGATTCCCTGTGCCTCTGCCTTGATGAAAACGGTCTGTCTCTCGCTCGGGGCGAAACCGCCGTTTCGGTTGATTTCTCAAAGCTTCTCCGCAGAATAAGCAAAAGCAACCCCTTGGGCGAAATGATTGTCAAAGCCGCCAGAATAAAGGGTAAAGAGACCCCCTCGGCAATCGACGCAACTGCGGGGCTGGGCGAGGATTCCTTCCTGCTCGCGGCTGCGGGCTTTGAAGTAACCCTCTGCGAATACAACCCTGTCATATGCGCCATGCTGCAGGACGGAATCGAACGCGCAAAAGGCATCACCTGTCTTAGTGCGGCGGCGGGCAGAATGACGGTTTATGAGGGCAACAGCATTGAATATATGGCTTCTTTAAGTAAGGCGCCGGATGTTGTTGTGCTTGACCCGATGTTCCCCGAAAGGCAGAAAAGCGCCTTGATTAAAAAGAAATTCCAGCTCATTCAGCAGCTTGAAAGCCCCTGCTCGGGCGAGGAGGAGCTGCTAAACGCCGCCGTCAACCTGCGCCCGCACAAGATAGTCATAAAACGTCCGCTCAAAGGCGCCTTTCTCGCGGGCAGAAAGCCCGATTATTCGCTTGCCGGCAAGGCGATAAGATACGACTGCTTCGTTTTCGCTGATTGATGTTGTATTTCTGTTTGCGCAATATGCACATACAAATCTTAAAAAAATATTAAAACTTGTTTATACTGCCTTAAAAACTGTTGACAGACGTCATTACAGTAATTACAATAAATGTAAAGGGGGTATGTATAATGAAACATACATTTAAAAAATCAATTTCACTCATTCTCGCGCTCTCAATAGTTCTCGCCGCAGCGTTTTCGGCAAGTGCCGTCAGCTTCAGCGAGACAAAGGCAAACGCCTTCCTCAAAAAATTCGCCTCCGAGAAAGCAGTCACCGTCAGAATGGCGGACATTCAGCAGGACCCGCTGAGCGTCAAAGACCTTGTGCTTTCGGCAAAGCTCAATGACAAAGACAAGCTTGAACTCAAGGCGAGCGCAAAGGTCAAACTGAGCTTCCTCTCAGCAGACGCCTACTTCGACGGCAAAGATTTAACCGCATATCTCTGGATTTTCAAAATCAACGCCACCGACATTCTCAAGGATGTCGCCGGTTTTGACGCAGCAATGATTGATGAAAGCAGCGCCGAAATCGCAGAAATCTTCAAGAGCATTGCCGAACTTGCGGACAGCCCCGTTCTCTCCGCGCTGAGCGTTGACCAGAAGACCGACACGGTTGAGAAATTCTCCGTTTCGGCTGTGTCGCTGATTGCCGCGCTTGCAGGCGCAGGCGATGATCAGGTAACCGCAGCCCTTGCCGCAGCCGGCTATGACACAAAGGGCAAGACCGACAAAGAAATCAAGGATATGCTCGTTGAAGCCAACAAGGCGGGCGCGCTTCTGCCCATACTCAAGGCGGCAGGCGCAGATGTCACGCAGGAGACGCTTGACATGGTCATGGAATACATCTATGACAGCTTTGAATTCACCTACAGCGGCAATGATATAAAAGACATCGCCGTCTATGATGAAAACGGAGCGGAGGTGTTCAAGCTCTCGAAGCTTCTTCCCTTCGAAATCAAGGCGGTCTCCGCAGGCGAAGGCAACGTTAAGAAAGCTCCCGTATTCGGCATCGACATCACCGGTATTGTCAAAAGCATCATCAAGAGCATAATGAGCAAAATCGGCGGATAATCAGACAGTTTAATAAAAAGTAATATTAATTTCAAATAACAGAAACGCCCGTCCCAAAAGGACGGGCGTAATCTTTTAGTCAGCAGTTTTATCTTTTAAACTCAATAGTTTTCGCAGGTGATTTCAAAATATGCCTGCGGATGGTCGCACACGGGGCAGACCTCGGGGGCGCTTGTGCCGACAACTATATGACCGCAGTTGCGGCACTCCCAGACCTTGACTTCGCTCTTCCTGAATACCTCCTGCGCCTCAACGTTTTTGAGAAGGGCGCGGTAGCGTTCCTCGTGGTGCTTTTCAATAAGGGCAACGGCGCGGAATTTTGCCGCGAGCTCGGTGAAGCCCTCCTCCTCGGCCGTCTTCGCGAAGCCCTCATACATATCGGTCCACTCGTAGTTTTCGCCGTCGGCGGCAGCCGCAAGGTTTTCAGCCGTTGAGCCGAGACCGCCGAGCTCCTTGAACCACATTTTGGCGTGTTCTTTCTCGTTGTCGGCTGTTTTCAGGAAGATTGCCGAAATCTGCTCGAAGCCCTCTTTTTTTGCCTTTGAAGCAAAGTAGGTGTATTTGTTTCTCGCCTGGCTCTCGCCCGCAAAAGCGGCTTCAAGATTTTTCTCTGTCTGTGTGCCGGCATAGGGGTTTGCGAGCTTTTCGAGGTTGTCGCCGTCAACTCCGCAAACGGGGCAAACGGGTGTTTCGCCGTCTTTGACATCAAAGGTGACACCGCAGACTTTACATTTGTATTTTGCCATAATTATTCTCCTTATTACTGATTATCAGAACGGATTTTCCGTCTTGTATCTGTCACCCGCGGGCTGATTGAAATCGACGCTCCCGGCTCCGAGATATTTGAAAACCTCAAAGAGCTGTCTGCCGTAGTGGCCGAAAACGACGGCGCCGTGGTGCGGGAAGTTCTTTTCAACAAGCACGTGGCGGTAGAATCTGCCCATCTCGTTAATTGCGAAAACGCCGATTGAGCCGAAGGAGCGGCAGTCAACGGGCAGAACCTCGCCCTGCGCAACATAGGCGCGAAGCGTTGTGTCGGCTGTGCTCTGAAGGCGGAAGAATGTGATTTCGCCGGGGGCTATATTGCCCTCGAGAGTGCCGTTGGTGAACTCCTTGGGGAGCGTTCTCGCCATAATCTTCTGGAACTTCATTTCGCCCGCGCACAGTTTGCAAGAGGGCGTGTTGCCGCAGTGGAAGCCCATAAACGTGTCGGTGTGCTTGTAATTGTATTTGCCCGCAATGCTGTTTTGGAACATATCCTCGGGCACGGAGTTGTTGATGTCAAGCAGGGTTACGCTGTCAAGCGAAATGCAGGCGCCTATGTATTCGCTCAATGCGCCGTAGATGTCAACCTCGCACGAGACGGGTATGCCTCTTGAAGCAAGGCGGCTGTTTACATAGCAGGGAACAAATTTGAACTGAGTCTGGAATGCTGGCCAGCACTTGTTTGCAAAGCAGACGAATTTACGGCCGCCCTTGTGATTCTCCGCCCAGTCGAGGAGTGTCAGCTCATACTGCGCAAGCTTCGGCAGAATCTCCGGCTTCATATTGCCCGCGCCGAGCTCCTTCTCCATATCGGCGACAACGGCGGGTATTCTCTCATCGCCCTCGTGGTTGTTGAACGCCTCAAACAGGTCAAGCTCCGAGTTTTCTTCAATTTCAACGTCAATGCCGTAGAGCGCCTTTATGGGGGCGTTGCAGGCGAGGAAGTCCTGCGGACGGGGTCCGAAGGAGATAATCTTTAAACCCGAAAGAGCGATTATCGCTCTTGCAATCGGTATGAATTCTTTAATCTTTTGAGCAAGCTGAGCGGGTGTGCCGACGGGGTATTCGGGAATATACGCCCTGATTTCACGCAGCTTAAGGTTGTAGCTGCAGTTGAGCATTCCGCAGTAGGCGTCGCCTCTGCCGTCGAGAAGGTCATTTTCAGAATCCTCCGCAGCGGCAACAAACATAACAGGGCCGTCAAAGTATTTTGCCAGCATTGTCTCGCTTGTTTCGGGGCCGAAGTTGCCGAGGTAAACAACAAGAGCGTTGCAGCCGGCGTTTTTGACGATTTCAAGCGCCTCGAGGGCGTCCTTCTCGTTTTCAACCGCCTTTTCGCACTCGAAAATCTCTGCGCCCTGCTCCTTACAGGCGGCGCAGACGGCTCTTCTTCTTGACTCTGAAAGTGAAATGGGGAAGCAATCGCGGCTCACGGCAATAATGCCAGCCCTGACTTCGGGGATATTTTCAAAACTTTTCATGGGAATCAATCCTTTCAATAAAAGATTGTTGAGTTGCTGTCAACAGTTTTATTTTATATTATCGGCAGGAATATTGCAACAGCAAATAAGATTGTTTACAAATTATTTATTGTATATAAATCATTTTGTGTTATAATACACACAATGCAAATAACTGAAAAGAGGAAATCTTTTTTTATGGATAATTACAACCCCTATCAGCAGGGCGGCAGTCAGTATCAGCCGCCGTCATATTACGGCAACTATGTTATTCCGGGAACGCCCTACATTGACCCGTTCTACGAGCAGAGGCAGGAGAAAAAGAAAATAAAGCGCCTGAGCTGTGTCGCAGGTCTGTGCGTGCTCGGCTACATTGTTATTCAGAACATACTCGGTATGATAATCGGCTTTTCCCCCTCGCTCAGGCAGGCGTATCTCGGCAACGCCGATTTTCAGAACATATTAGGCATACTTTTCTCGCTTTCGGGCGTGCTTCTGCCGTTTGCGGCAGGCGCCCTCTTCCTTAAAGGCAGGGGAATCTCCACCGTATCGGACGCCCTGGAACTCCCCAAAGACAAGCTCAACGCGCTTTGTATGGTTCTTGCCGGCTTTATGCTTTGCATCGGCGTGAATTACCTTTCAACCCTGCTGACCGACCTCATTGAAGCCGTCGGTTTTTCGCTTCAGGATGTTGAATTTGCAACACCCTCAACGGCGGCGGGCTGGGCAATCTATTTTGTTGAAATCGCCATTGTTCCGCCCCTCTGCGAGGAGTTCGCAATGCGCGGCGTTGTCATGCAGCCGCTTCGCAGATACGGCGAGGGCTTCGCAATAACAATGTCGGCTCTGGTTTTTTCGGCAATGCACGGCAACTTAACACAGCTCCCCTTCGCCTTTATGGCGGGCATAATTATCGGCTATGCAGTGTGCAAAACCGGCTCGCTGTGGACGGGCATGCTCATTCATTTCTTAAACAACGCCTTTTCGGTCGCAACGGAATTCCTCGTTGAAAAGGTCAGCGACATCTTTGTTCAGAACGTGATTTATTATTTCACGCTCGGTCTGATTGTTTCACTCGGAATATTCGCGGCAGTCGTTCTCATCAAAAGGAACGGCGCTTCGCTCAAGCCCGAAAGGGTTAAAACAAACCTCACAACCGGCAAAAAGGTGTCGGCTTACATCCTTACAATACCCATGCTTTTAGCCCTTGCCTCAATGCTTGTCATAACCGCTCAATACGTTAAATGGACGGGAGGCAAATAAAATAGACAGCGACCGTATTTTTATGAGCGCCGCGCTCTCGCTGGCAAAACAGAGCGCTTTGGAGGGCGAGGTGCCCGTAGGCGCGGTGATAGTGCGCAACGGTGAGATTGTTGCAACCGGGCGCAACAGGCGCGAAAATGACAAAAACGCCACCGTTCACGCCGAGCTTCAGGCAATCGACAGGGCTTGTGCCGCTCTCGGCGGCTGGCGGCTGTGGGAATGCGACCTCTATGTCACAATGGAGCCCTGCCCGATGTGTGCGGGGGCAATAATCAACTCAAGAATAAAAAGAGTTGTCTTCGGCGCCTATGATTCAAAAGCCGGCTCCTGCGGCAGCGTAATCAACCTGTTCGACCTGCCCTATAATCATAAACCCGAGCTGACGGGCGGCTTTATGCAGGAGGAGTGCTCCGCGATTCTCTCGGATTTTTTCAAGGAACTGCGCGAAAAGAAAAAAGAAAATAAATAAAAAAAGACGGATGTTTCGGCATCCGTCTTCTTGTTTATAAGTGTTTATCCGATTTTAAACAGCTTTTCAAAAAACGTCGGAATATTGAGAACAAATGCGATTATTCTGCCGATAAGGTCGGCGAAGAAATCGTTTTCATCCGTCTGCAGTTCAAAACGGGCGTTGCCGAGTGCAACACTGCCCTCGTAGGTGTAAACATCGTTTTTGTAGTTCTTTATGTCGTTTTCGTCAAGCTCGAAAATTCTGTAACCGTAGGGTCCGGGCTTTGCGAACTCAGCGCCGTAGGTTATGCCGAGCTCAATGCCGTCAACCGTGCCCGAAAAGCCGTCAATGTGCGAGTGGCCGAAGAAGGCTCCTATGATGTCGCCGCACTCCTTCCACGCTCTGAACTGCGCCGTCGGCTCGCAGGGCTCGTAGCCGTAGGATGAATAGCCCTTTGATGTTTCGGGGTTGAGCCTGTAAAAGCCGGTGCCGGCAGCCCTCGCTCCGTTATCAAACGGGGAGCACTTGACAAATGCGTTGCCGACGTCGTCGGTGTATATGTGCTGGAACAGAAATGCGGGGAGGGGCTTTCCGCCGTTTTCCGCCGTTATCTCAGCGGATTTTGTTTTATACCACTCAATCTGGTCGTCGTTTATTCCGCCTCTGCCCGTGTCGGTAAGCCAGATGTTGAACTTCGGCTCGCCGTCGGTGCCGTTGATAATCACGTTGTAGTCAAGTCTGCCGTCGGCGTCATCGCTGTCATCCCTGACAATGCAGTGCGGATATTTTGCGTAGATTCTGAGCCAGTCCTCATTTGTTATTCCGCACTTGTGGTCGTTGTTGCCCTGTGCGACAACAAAGGGGATTTTGTATTCTTCAAGAACGCCGAAAACGTAATCGACGGCTTTTTCAATATTCTTTGTTGTTGCCTCAATGTCGGTCTCTCCGTTCTTTTCAACAACAACGCCTTCGCTCAGCGGGTCGTCATCCGTGAAGGAGTCGCCGAAGCGGGAGTCTTCAACAAGGTCGCCCGTGTAAACGATTAAATCGGGCTTCGATGTTTCAACCGCAAGGCGCAGGAAGGTTTCAAGGTCCTTCGCCGGGTGTGCGTCGTCCTGGGTGTCGGTTATGTGGAGAATGCGGAATTTTCCGTTTTGCGAAAATGTCAGCGGCTCTTTTTCATCAGCCGAATATGCGTTGAGAGCAAACGCCGATGAGGCAATAACAAGGCACAAAAGCAGTGCGGTTATCTTTTTCATTTCCTTTTCTCCTTTTTATTATTTGATTTGTCCGGTTTATTCGTCTGTTCCTGCCTTTTTGCGTATTCTGTATTTCTTTAAAAGCGAGGGGTTGAAAAGCAGAAGAATCGGGAATATTTCAAGGCGGCCCAGCAGCATGTCAACAATCAGAACAAGCTTTGACAGCGGGCTGTAAAGCGAGTAGTTGCCTATGGGACCCACCCTGCTCAAGCCGGGGCCTATGTTGTTGAAGGTTGCCAGAACGGCGGAGAAATTCGACGTGAAGTCATACTCGTCAAACGACACGACAAGCACCGAGATTCCCACAATCATAACATAGAGCATAAGGTAAACGTGGGCGGTCTTGACTATGCCGTCATCCATACGCTTTTTTTCAAAACGCACAACGCTCACGCTCCTCGGGTGAAGGAGCTTGTGAATCTCGTGGTGCGCCGTCTTGAAAAGCAGGCACAGACGCGAAATCTTAATTCCGCCGCCCGTGCTGCCCGCGCAGGCGCCTATGCACATAAGCAGAAGCAGCAGGTAGCGGCTCAGCTCCGGCCAGGCGGCAAAGTTCGCCGTCGAAAAGCCGGTGGTAGTCATAATCGAACCAACCTGGAAAAAGCTTAAAAGCACGCACTGCGAGGCGGTGCGGTAGATGTTGCGTATGTTGAACGCAATCAGCAGTGAAAACGAGAAATATATTCCGAGGTAAACACGCAGCTCCTCGCTTCTGAGAGCGTCTTTTATGCGCCCGCATATAATAAGGTAATAGATGCTGAAGTTTACTCCGAAAAGCACCATAAACACGGTAATAACTATCTGGCAGTAGGTGCTGTAGGCGGCAACGCTGCTGTTGAGAACGCCGAAGCCGCCGGTGCCCGCCGTGCCGAAGGTCAGGCATATCGAGTCAAAAACGGGCATACCGCCTGCCGCAAGCAGCACAAATTCAATAACGGTCATGCCGCTGTATATGGCATAGAGTATTCTCGCGCTCTGCGAGGTTTTGGGAACGAGCTTGCCTACATCGGGTCCGGGGCTCTCCGCGCGCACAAGCTGCAGGTTGCCGCTGCCCGAGGCGAGGGGAATTACCGCCATAACAAAAACAAGCACGCCCATGCCGCCTATCCAGTGCGTGAAGCTCCTCCACAGAAGCATTGATTTGCTCAGCGCCTCAACGTCTGTGAGAATTGACGCGCCCGTTGTCGTGAAGCCCGAAACGGTTTCAAACAGGGCGTCGATGATGTTGGGAATTTCACCGCTGAAAACAAAGGGCAGGCAGCCGAAAAAACTCAGGACTATCCACGACACGGCTGTCATGACATAGCCGTCGCGGGCAAACACGGTTTTGGTGCGGGTTTTTACGGATGCAAAAAGCAGACCGAGGGCTATAAGCATTGCCATCGGAATAACAAAGGCGATTACGCTGTGCTTTTCTTTGTAAAACACGGCGGTGATTACCGGGAACACCATAAGCACGCCTTCGACCGCCATTATTTTGCCCAGTATGTTTAAAATCAGTCGTCTGTTCATTTGCTGCTTATCGATCCTTTTATGTCATCTAAATCGGAAAGACCGGTTATTGTTGTAACAACAACGACGGAGTCGCCCGGGCGCAGGTCATCTTTACCGTGGGGAATAAACGTCTTGCCGTCGCGGTTGATAAAGCCGATAATAACGTTTTTGCGAAGGCGGAGCTCCTCAAGCGTTTTGTTGATGAGCGAGCTGTTCTCGCCCACGTGGAAGGCGAGCGCCTCGACCTTGTTGTCAATGATTTTGTAAAGGGTTTCAACGTTGCTGCCGATTTTGTTCTGCCTTGCGCGCACGTGCTGAAGGATGAGGTTTGCCGTAGTGTGCTTGGGGTAGATTACGCTGCCGACGTCAAGCGTGCGCAGCACCTCGAGAAAGTTTGTGCGGTTGACCTTTGTTATGGTCTTTATTTTCGGCACCATGCTTTTTGCGTAAAGCGAGAGCAGTATGTTCTCCTCGTCAAAGCCGGTGAGCGAGCACAGGGCGTCCGTTTCGCGCAGACCCTCTTCAAGCAGGAGCGAACGGTTTGTGCCGTCGCCGTTTATTATGCTCGCGTTGGGGAAGGCGAAGCTCAGGTTCTCGGCGGTTTCCCTGTTCTGTTCAATTACCGTCACGTTCATATTCAGCGCGCAGAGTCTGCCGATGAGGTATGAGGCAAGACGGCCGCCGCCGATTATCATAACGTTCTTTATGTTTGTTACGGGCATGCCGATGCTCTTGAAAAACGGGTTGATGTCGCCGGGCGCGGAGAGAAAGGCAACTGTGTCGCCCTCCTTTATTACCGAGTCGCCGTAGGGGATGAACGCATTTTTCTCCCTCTCAACGGCGCAGGCGAGCACCTTGCTGTTTAACTTTGCAAAGGATTCTTTTACCGGCTTGCCTACAAGCGTGCAGTTTCTGCCCGCGTCAAAGCGCACAAGGTCAACCTTTCCGCGTGAAAAAATGTCAATATTCTTCGCCGCCGGGAAGGTCAGTATTCTCAGAATTTCGGTTGCCGCCTCGCGCTCGGGGTTGACAGCCATTGTAAGGCCGAGACTGTCCTTTATGATGTTTAAATCTTCATATAGCTCAGGCGTGCGCACCCTGGCTATTGTTTCGGCAACGCCTATGTTGCGCGCAATAAGGCAGCACATAATGTTCAGCTCATCGCTGCCCGTGAGGGCAATAAGCAGGTCGCATTCGAGAATGCCCGCCTCCATAAGCACCTTTGAGGATGTGCCGTTGCCCTTTATGCAGATAACATCAAGCTCGCGGTCCGCATCGGCAAGGGGACGCTCGTTTATGTCAATTACCGTAACGTCGTGCTCCTCGCTCGAAAGCTGCTCCGCCACTGCGGAGCCGACCTTGCCCATTCCGACAATAATAATATTCAAAAAATATCGCCGCCTTTAACGGAAAGTAAAGTTCTTGTATTATAGCACCTTTATTATTTTAAATCAAGTATATAATATATGTAAACCGCCCTGCCGCCGGCGTTTTTTCCTTATTGACAAAATGTTGACAAAATTTTCGGGGGTATAATAAAAGTGTATAATATTAAAAGGAAGACTTGAAATGTTTAAATTCATAACAACATTAATTGCTCTTTCTGACTGCGCGGATTATTCCGTCATCTTATAATTACGTGCTTTTGACTGTCTGCCGGTTTATTGCTTTTCGGTTAACGTAATAAATGCAATTCCGTCATTTTTACAAAATGATTGTTAATTTAACCATAATTTTGCACCGATACCGCTATTGTTGTGTGTTTTCGCCGATAATTTACCCCTTGAAAATCGGACTGCAGTATAATATAATAATAAATCGGTAAAAATCTAATTTACATTCTGAAAGGACGAAACGTAAATGAGCATACTTAACAAAAAGACCGTTGACGACATCAACGCAAAGGGCAAAAGAGTTCTTGTGCGCTGCGACTTCAACGTTCCCCTCAAAGACGGCGTAATCACAGACGAGAACAGAATAAACGCCGCTCTTCCCACAATTCAGAAGCTTATCAATGACGGCGCAAAGGTTATTCTCTGCTCCCACCTCGGCAAGCCGAAGAACGGCCCCGAAGCAAAATTCTCGCTCGCTCCCGTAGCGGCAAGGTTAACCGAAAAGCTCGGCAAAGAGGTTGTTTTTGCGGCTGATGACACAGTAGTCGGCGAAAACGCAAAGGCGGCTGTTGCCGCAATGAAGGACGGCGACGTTGTTCTTCTCGAAAACACAAGGTTCCGCGCTGAAGAAACAAAGAACGGCGAAGCTTTCTCAAAGGATCTCGCCTCTCTTTGCGACATCTATGTAAACGACGCTTTCGGAGCGGCTCACAGAGCGCACTGCTCAACAGTCGGCGTTACGGAATATGTTGAAGAGGCGGCTGTCGGCTACCTTATGGGCAAAGAGCTCAAATACCTCGGCAACGCGGTTGAAAACCCCGAAAGACCTTTCGTAACAATCCTTGGCGGCGCAAAGGTCGCAGACAAGCTCAATGTTATTGAGAACCTTCTCAACAAAGCGGACGTTCTCATTATCGGCGGCGGCATGGCTTTCACCTTCCTGAGAGCTCTCGGCTACACAAGCGGTCTTTCAATCGTTGATGAAACAAAGATTGACTACTGCGGCGAAATGCTTAAAAAGGCGGAGGAAAAGGGCGTCAAAATCCTTCTCCCCGTTGACACAATAGCGGCAGACCATTTCCCCGACCCCATCGATGAAGACATCAAAACCGTTCTCATCGACTCCGACGACATCCCCGACAACCTCGAAGGTCTTGACATCGGCCCCAAAACAGCGGCTCTCTACGCTCAGGCGGTCAAAGAGGCAAAGACAGTTGTCTGGAACGGTCCCATGGGCGTTTTTGAAAACCCCAACCTCAACAAGGGCACAATCGAAGTTGCCAAGGCAATGGCGGAGACCGACGCGGTTACAATAATCGGCGGCGGCGACTCTGCGGCTGCTGTCAACACACTCGGCTTCGGCAGCAAGATGTCGCACATCTCAACGGGCGGCGGCGCATCCCTTGAATTCCTTGAGGGCAAAGCTCTTCCCGGCATTGAAGCAGTCAACGACAAATAATTCAATATAAGGAGTAACCGTTATGAATAAAACTCTGCGCACACCTGTTATTGCAGGCAACTGGAAAATGAACAACACCCCCGAAGAGACCAAGGCGCTTATAGCACAGATGAAGCCCCTCGTAGCGGGCGCTGACTGCAAAGTCGTTCTCTGCGTTCCCTACATCGACCTCTATGCTGCCATGGAAGCGGCACAGGGCTCAAACATCGAAATCGGCGCCGAGAACTGCCACTGGGCTGAGAAGGGCGCTTTCACGGGCGAAGTTTCCGCAAAGATGCTCAAGGCGGCGGGCGTTCCCTATGTTATCATCGGCCACAGCGAACGCAGACAGTATTTCGGCGAGACCGACATCACCGTTCGCAACAGAGTCAGAGCGGCTCTCAACGAAGGTCTTAAAATCATCCTCTGCGTAGGCGAAATGCTTGCAGAGAGAAAAGCGGACATGACGGCTGAAATCGTCGCCGCACAGACTGAGGTAGCCCTTTCCGGCGTTACCGCAGAAGAGATGAAAAACATCATCATCGCCTACGAGCCCGTATGGGCAATCGGCACCGGCGAGACCGCAACTCCCGAGCAGGCGCAGGAAGTCTGCGGGCTCATCCGCAAGCTCATCGCACGCCTTTATGACAACGCCGTTGCAGACGCAACCGTTATTCAGTATGGCGGTTCAATGAACGAAAAGAACGCAGCGGAGCTTCTTGCAAAGCCCGACATCGACGGCGGACTTATCGGCGGCGCATCACTTGTTGCGGAAAAATTCTCCGTAATAGTTGAAGCTGCAGGCAAATAAAAACATCCGCGGGTAAAGCTTGAAACGGCTTTGCCCGCTTATATTTGAGAAAGGCAGAAACACAATGTCAGAAAAAGTAGTTCTTATTGTTATGGACGGCGTCGGCTTTTCAAAAACAGGTCTGGGCGATGCCGTAACACTCGCAAACACACCCACCCTTGACAACCTCCTCAAAACCTGCCCCAACACCCGCCTCAAGGCGCACGGCGACGCAGTAGGTCTGCCCTCCGACGACGATATGGGCAACAGCGAGGTAGGTCACAATGCGCTTGGCTGCGGTCAGATTTATTCGCAGGGCGCAAAGCTTGTCAACGAATCAATCGAATCGGGCAAAATCTATGAGTCCGACGCCTGGAAGGAGCTCTCGGCAAACTGCGTTTCAAAGGGCAGTGCGCTTCATTTTATCGGGCTTCTCTCCGACGGCAACGTTCACTCAAACATAAACCACCTCTTCCGTATGCTTGAAAAGGCAAAGGCGGACGGAATAAAAAAGGCGCACGTTCACATCCTGCTTGACGGCAGAGACGTTCCCGCCACATCGGCTCTCACCTATGTTGACGCCCTCGAAAGCAAAATAGCGGAGCTCAACGGCGACGGCTTCACGGCGGATATCGCCTCAGGCGGCGGCAGAATGAAAATCACAATGGACCGCTACCAGGCGGACTGGAATATGGTAAAACTCGGCTGGGACACCCATGTCAAAGGCGAGGGCAGGCAGTTCTGCTGCGCAAAAAAGGCAATCGAAACTTACCGCAGCGAGAACCCCGGTGTTATCGATCAGGATCTTCCCCCCTTCGTAATCGCGAAGGACGGCGAGCCCCTCGGCAGAATAGTTGACGGCGACAGCGTCATCCTCTACAACTTCAGAGGCGACAGAGCCCTCGAAATCAGCATGGCGTTCGATTATGACGAGTTTGACAAATTCGACCGCGGCGCAAAGCCCGACGTTGTTTACGCAGGCATGCTCCAGTATGACGGCGACCTCAAGCTCCCCGAAAAATATCTTGTAAACCCGCCCGAAATCAAAGAAACTCTCTCCGAGCTTCTCGTTTCAAACGGTATGACTCAGTTTGCCGTCTCCGAAACGCAGAAATACGGTCACGTAACATATTTCTGGAACGGCAACAAGAGCGGCAAGTTCAGCGAAGAGCTTGAAACCTACCTCGAAATTCCCTCCGACAAGGTCTCGTTTGACGAGCGCCCCTGGATGAAATCCGCCGAGGTTACCGACGCGGTTATCGAAGCGATGAAATCGGGCAGATACGACTTCATCCGCTGCAACTACCCCAACGGCGATATGGTAGGTCACACGGGCAGTCTCGACGCCACAATCACGGCGGTTGCCTCCGTTGACCTCGGTATTGCGAGAGTGCTCAAGGTTGCGGACGAGCTCGGTGTTACAGTGCTTATCACAGCCGACCACGGCAATGCGGACGAAATGCTTGAAAAGAACAAGAAGGGCGAGCTTCAGGTCAGAACGGCTCACTCGCTCAACCCCGTTCCCTTCATCATTTATTCGAAGAACGAATACGCAATAAAAGACGGCTCCTACGGGCTTGCAAACGTTGCCCCCACAGTTGCAAAAATCTTCGGTCTCAAGCCATACGACAGCTGGCTTGACAGTATGATTTAACGCCGACGGCGGCAAAAACAAAACAAGCAAACTATACAAAACAGGCGGCGGAAATTTTCCGCCGCTTTTTGCTTTTTCGGAATAATAAATATTGACCGCAGGGCAAATGTCAATTATAATAAAAGGGTAAATTATTTTTAAAATGAGGTGTAACTATGGAACCAATTATGCGAAGCGATAAACTTGCAAACGTTCATTCCGACATAAGAGGCCCCGTCTTTGTTGAGGCAATGCGTATGCGCAAAGAGGGCATCGACGTTCTGCGCCTTAACACGGGCAACCCCGCCACCTTCGGCTTCGGTATGCCCGACAGCGTCAGAAATGCGCTTATAAACAACGCCGACAGGGCAGTGGCATACTGCGACCTCAAGGGTATGCCCGACGCGCGTGAGGCAATCTGCAACTACCATAAGAGCAAGGGCATCGAGGGCATCAACCCAGACGATGTTTTTATCGGCAACGGCGTCAGCGAGCTTGTCACAATGTCATTGACCGCTCTTCTCAACTACGGCGATGAGATTCTCGTTCCCGCTCCCGACTACTCGCTGTGGACAAATTCCGTCTGGCTTGCAGGCGCAAAACCCGTTCACTACATCTGCGACGAGCAGTCCGAGTGGTATCCCGACCTTGATGATATCAAAAAGAAAATCACCTCAAAAACGAGGGCTATAGTCATTATAAACCCCAACAACCCGACGGGCGCTCTCTATTCAAAGGATTTTCTCGAAAAGCTCGTTCAGATTGCAAGAGAGCACAAGCTCATAATCTTCTCCGACGAGATTTACGACCGCCTTGTTATGGATGACCTCGAGCACGTCTCAACCGCAACGCTTGCTCCCGACCTGCTTGTTGTCACGATGAACGGTCTTTCAAAATCGCACATTATCTGCGGCTTCCGCTGCGGCTGGATGGTATTCAGCGGAGCCAAGGAGGCGGCAAAAGATTTTATCGCGGGCGTCAACGGCCTTTGCGCCATGCGTCTTTGCGCAAACGCCCTCACACAGCTTGTCATACCCGCCGCCCTCGCCGACCCCGAAAGCACAAGGGCAATGATGGTGCCCGGCGGCAGAATCTATGAGCAGAGAGAGGCAACCTGCCGCGAGCTTGAAAAGATTGAAGGCCTCACCTTCGTAAAGAACAAGGCGGCTTTCTACATCTTCCCGAAGCTCGACATTGAAAGGTTCAACATCCACGACGACCAGCAGTTTGCAATGGATTACCTCCACAGCAAAAACGTTATGATTATCCCCGGCAGGGGCTTCAGCTGGGACAAGCCCGACCACTTCCGCATTGTTATGCTGCCCGAGCCCGAAGTGCTCGCAAAGGCAATGCGCGACCTTGGCGACTTCCTCAAAGATTACCGCCAGGAGTAATTCACTCCGCCTGTCACCCGGCATCTTTGAAAAACCGTCATTCTGAGCCGCAGGCGAAGAATCTCACACAGACAAGGCATAATAAAACCAACGGCTTGCAGATTAATCTCTGCAAGCTTTTTTTATGCAGCAGAACATCAAAAAAAGAGCCGCCCGCAGGCGGCTCTCCAAAAAAGAAAGGTAAGAATGGTATGAAACGGAATGATAACCGGTATTAATTATGCAACGCGGTGGATGGATTCTCTGCCCGAAACAACCGTAACGGCAATTTCCTCCTCGGGCAGGTCTGCCGGCGCCCTGGACTGAATCTGACGGGCGGCGCGGTTCTTTTCATACTGTTTGCGACGGCGGTAGTTGCGCCAGTGAATGCCGATTGCCCTGAAAAGTTTATTTTCAAAATCGAGCAGCTTTTCTCTGTAAGCAAAACCGACAACCGCAAGTATGACGGCGATTAATTCAAAAAACGAACGGATAATAAGTGAGAGCGTCATTGTATGTTCCTCCTCATCATTTTTTTGTTTCCATATTGAACATTTGTTCTCTACGACTGCTATTATAGCACCCGAACAATTGTTTGTCAATACAAATGTTCGATTATTTTGAAAATTTTTGTTCCTTTATCACGCTCTCATAATACCACAATATATAGTTGTTGTCAATAGAACAAAGCACAATTTGTAGTTTTATTTTCGATATTTAAAATAAGCGCCCGGAGATATTTTTAAAAAATAATCCGGTTGAAATAAAAAAACAGCAGGGTTGAATACCCTGCCGTTCTGATTATAATTCTGTTTTATCTCAGCAGATTCCGCCGAGGAACTCGCCGAGCGTTCCGCCTATGATTGCGTCTATAATTCCCGCGAAGAAGGCAATAAGTCTGTCAAAGAAGGTCTTTTTAACCGTAACGTTCATAACTTCGCTCTCTGCAAGAACGCTGCCGTCTTTGCCTATGATTTTTGCCTGAACGGTGTAGTCGTCGGTCGGCTCCTCAACGCCGATACCTTCGCCCGCGCCGATATCCTCGTCATTTACAAACCAGTGAATCGCGGCGCCTTTTGGCACGTCAACCGCCGTGGCTCTGTAAATCATGCTGTCCTTGTAGCCGATTTCGAAATTCTCTTCATAATCGTCAATAACAACAGCGGGCTCATATTCGGTGTAAACGGGCCTGACCGTAATCCCGCCGGGCGTGAGAGTGTATTTCTCCCAGTTTGCGTGGCAATCCTCTTTTTCGGGAACTGCGGGGGGAGTAATTGATTTTGTGTTGACCGTGTATGCAATCTCGCCGACGGTCTCTCCGTTTTCATCAACGAAGGTTGCCGTATATTCAATGGGCGTTGCCGTGTAAACGGCAGTGTAGGTTGCCTCCCGCTCAACGGGAACAACCTCGGGGCTCCACGCCGAGAATTCGTATGTGAACCAGTCGTCCGCCTCTTTTGTCGGCGCAGTGCATTCGGGCATTTCGCGTTTTGCGTATTCCCTGCTCTGAAGCTCTGTGCCGTCTTCGTCAACAAAGGCGACGGTTATGTTTGTCGCGTCTTCATAAACGGGAGTGCGGGTGCCGTCCGATTGCGCGCGGACAACTGCGGGTTTGTTTATTTCAACCTTTTCCATCTGAGCAGGCAAGACCTCGCTCCCTACGCAGCGGCCGGATCCGATACCGTTTGCTCCGCTTTCGGCAACTGCCGTTACCTGCGCATTCTCTTTTATAACAATTGTGCCTTTCGGTTCGTCTTCAATCGCGAAACCTCTGCCCAGACCTATTGCCGCACCGCCTTCAGGAGACTGACCCTCTCTTTTGTCCTTCGTTGCCAGAGCAGTAACCGTTGCATTGCCCCCGATTGTTACGCTGCAGTCAGCATTATCTGCGTCAAAATTAGCAACTTTTGAAGTGCCTCTGCCCGTGCCTATGCCCGCGCCGCCGGAAGAACCGATTGCCGTGACAACGGCAGTGCCTTCAATGACTATATTGCCTGAGGAGGCGCCGTAGCCGCCGCCTATGCCTGCGGCGTGGTTGTTTTGTGCGGGATATGTTGAAGGGTCGGAAATGTCAAAACTGTCAAAACTGAAATCTCCGCCGGTCGCCGAAGTTGCGCGCACCGTGCCGCCTGAAATCGTTATATTGCCTCCGTTATAAAATCCGACACCCGCGCCCGTGAAATTGCCCTGATTATCACGAGGCGTGCCGCCGCTTGTGCCGTAGCCGGAGCCGATGCCTGCGCCACAGCCCGTGCCGTATGCGGTGATGTAACCGTCATAAATATTTATTTCACTCGCGGAGCTGTGGTAGCCAGAGCCGATGCCTGCAGCTCTGCTTCCGCCGGTGGCGGTAATTGTGCCGCTGTAAATATTTATTTTGCCCGCTTTGGGGTTGGTTGCGGATGCGCTGTTGAACCCTATACCGCCGATTCCCGCGCTGTATTTGCCGCCAGTAACGGTAAGCGTTGAGCCGTCACGACCGTAAATGTTGACGGTCGAACCCTCTTCAACTTCGATGCCCGCGCCGACATAATCGGAATTGGCGGAGAGAACGTTGTTACCCTCAAAAACAAGGTTCACGACCGCGCCGCCGCAGATTCTGATTGCTGAGCCGGGCGTTGAGCCAGTGTTTTCATGCGTTACGCCTGAAATGAGAACGGTTTTGTTTTCATCAATAACAAGCGTGCCATCCCAGTTGCTTTCGGCATTGTAGGTTATTTCCGGTTCGGGAATGTCAGCCGCTGTTGAAGCCGCAGACATACCGAGCGCAAAAACAAGGGCGAGAACAACCGCCGTAATCTTCCTGATTATTTTCATGATTCATCCTCCGTATTTCAATTAATCAGCGGATTAAACAACAGATAAATTGTAACATAACAGGTGTGAAATATGCAATAGCGGTTAATAATTATATACACATTTTTTCGGCTTTGTATTCGCCTGCCGCAAGCGGAATAACCGTTGAGCCGTGAAGGGCGGAATATGTGTTGTCGGCAGTGAAGCGCCAGCCCTTCGGCACAACAATAAAGCCCGTCGCCCCGTCGGGGCATTCAACACTGAGGCAGACTGAATTCCCGCTCTTTTTCCACTCAACCGAGATTCTTCCGCAGGGCGCGTCGTAATGCGCCTTTGCAAAATCCAGGGCGTCAATAAAATCGGGGGCGATGTCAAAATCATTGCAGCCGTCACCCCTCGGGTTTACTTTTATTCCCGCCACGCGCTGAATAAACCAGCTGACAATGTCGCCGAAGAAATGGTGGTTGAGCGAGTTGGGCGTGTCGTTCTCCTCTTCGGGCAGAAAGTCTTCGGGCAGGGCGGTTAAACCGCGCTTTACAAAATTGCCGTAGGAGGGGAATTCCTCTCTCGTAATCATTTTATATGCCAGGTTCCCTTTGCCGAGGTCGGAGAGCACGTGGAACAGCACCCGCAGACCTATCATACCGCAGGCGATAAAATCATTTTTCTCACGGCACAGCTCAACAAGCCGTCTGCCCGCCTCGGGAATCTCGCTTTTTTCAAACACTCCGTAATAAATGCAGATTGCCTGCGCCGTCTGGCAGCGCGAGCGCACCGACATTGTGCCGGGGTTAATAAAATTTTTGCGGATTGCCTCTTTAAAAGATAAGGCGAGGGACTCTGCGAAATCAGCGTGAATTTTCATACCCAGCGCGTCAAAGAGCTTTGCGGATTTGTCGCAGATATACATTGCAATCACGCTGTCTGTCAGGTAAAGCGGAGCGTCGGGGTCTCCCGCGCCCTTCATCGGCTGAAGCCAGTCGCCCAGACCTATTGCAAGCAGACCGTCTGCCCTTCTTTTCTGCGAGATGTATGAGAGGTAGCGCAGCATTGAGGGGGCGCACTCCCTCGCGGGCTCAAGGTCGCCCCTCAGGCGGAACATCTGCCAGCAAAGCTCGGTGAGCACATTGTCCCAGGCGGGGCCGTTGCCCCAGGCAAAGCCCCAGCCGCCCGTGGGAACTATTCCCGGCAGGGCGCCGTCAATGCGCTGAGCCCTGCAGATGTTGCGAAGCCACTCTTTATAGCTCTTTTCGGGCGTGAGTGTGAGAACAACTCTCTCGCACGAAACGGCGGCGTCTCCCGTCCAGCCGTTTTTCTCCCTGTGCGGGCAGTCCGTCGGGAAGTAGTAGAAATTGGCAAGGTCGCTGACCCTGCTCATATCGCGCAGCCTGTTCATAACGGGGTCGCTGCACTCGAAAGAAGCCCTCTCCTTAAGGTCGGAATTTGCCCTGAGCATAACAAGCGTCTCTTCGTTTACCTGCCCTTCGTCAAGCCCGAAAACAACGGCATAGCGGTAGCCGAAGTAGGTGAAGGGCGGGGTGAAGGTTTCGCCTTTTTCGCCCTTGCAGATGTAAAGTGCGCTCTGACCGTAGCCGTCGGGATAAAACGAGCCCGTGTTCCTGTATGACGGCTCGCCATTTTCCGTTACAAACTCGCAGAGCTGAATATAGATTCTCTGACCTTTTCTGCCGTTGATTTTAAGGCGGAAGATGCCAGCCGTGTTAATTCCGAAATCAAAAATATATCCCTTTTCGCCCTTCTGACGGTAATCAAATCTGAACTGTGTGTCAAGCTTCATATTGTCGCGGTTGCCGAAGGCGTTGCTCAAAACGCCCTGCCTTATTTCAACCGCCTTTATCTCTTCGGTAACAACAACGGGATCCGCTTCGCAAAGTCTGTATTCGCCCCGCGGTTTTTCGGCAGCTTTCACGTTCTGCCAGGCGCTGTCGTCATAATCATTATTCAGCCAGCCCGGGCTCTCAAGATTTGCGTCATAAAAGCAGCCGCTTCTCAGGTCGTCAAATATTATTGCGGAGGGCTTGCACTTAAACGATTCATCTGCGCTGATAACTGTCTCCGCGCCGTCTTTGCCGGTGAGAACAAGCGAAAACGCAAAGCGGGGCGCGCCGCGGAAACGGGCGATGTCAAAATCCCAGACTCTGCCGCCCATGGAGTTCTGCATACCGTTGCCGAGAATTATACCTACGGTGTTTGCGCCTTTTCTGAGAATGTCTGTTACATCGTATTCATCAAAATAAACAATGTCGTCGGGGTTGGAGATGTAGGGTGCAAGAAGCCCCTTAGTGATTTTTCTGCCGTTCAAAAACAAATCATAAAAGCCGAGACCGCTTATGAGAACTGCGGCTTTTTCAAAATCGCCCGCCTCAAACGTTTTGCGGATAAGCGGTGCGCTCAAGTGCTTTTCATAGGTGCAGTATTCATCCGTTGCCTTGAAAAATAACTCGGGAAATTTCATTTTAAAACTCCTTTCGGGCTGGTTTTTTTGCATAGATTGATACAACAGAATTATAGCACACAAATATAAAAATATTCAATAAAAAATCGACGTTCTCTTTTATTGACAAGAGTGCTTTTCGGGACTATATTTATATATGTAATCTTATTGAATTAAGGAGGATATGCAGATGAAAAAACTCACATCCGTTATTCTTGTTCTTTTAATGGTTCTCTCGCTCGTGCCCTTCGGTGCGTCGGCGGCGGACTCACCCGAAATTCGCAATGTTATTTTTATGATAGGCGACGGTATGGGAACTAATCACCTTGAATGGGCAAAGGCGGAAACCGGCGAAAAACTCGCCATGGATGAAATGCCTGTCAAGGGCTTCCGCGTTACCGACTCGCTCACCGGTCTTACAGACTCCGCGGCGGGCGGCACGGCTCTTGCCTGCGGACTTCTTGCCTTCAACAGCAATGTAGGCACAATGTCGGTGTCTCTCGACGGTCACGCCTTCGTTGTTCTCAACTATGTAAACCTCTGCGAAGCGTCGCAGAAGGCAGGCAAAAAGACGGGCGTTGTCACCTCCGACTCAAACACGGGCGCCACACCCGCCACCTTCAGCGCACATGCGGCAAGACGCTCCTATGCGGATATTATCTCCGCCCAGCAGCTCGAATGCGGGCTTGACCTGCTCTGGACAAGGGCAGACGGAATAATCACAGAGAGCACGGCGACAAAAGCGGGCTGGACCTACATTGACAAATTAAGCGAAATCTACGACCTGCCCGCAAATTCAAAATCGCTCGCACAGTTCTCCGGCAAAATCGAATATGACGACGGCGATGAAAACGGCGCTCCTTTAAGCGTGCTCACCTCGCTCGCAATCAGTCAGCTCGACGGCTCCGACAACGGCTTCTTCCTTATGGTTGAGGGCGCGCACATCGACAAATACAGCCACGCAAACGAAAAAGATGACATGGTAAAGAGTCTTATTGAATTCGACAAGGCGGTCGAAGAGGCGGTTAAATTCGCAAAGATGGATGAAAACACAATGGTTATCGTAACCGCCGACCACGAAACGGGCGGAATAGTCTATGACAGCGGGGCAAAAGAGTGGAAGTTCACCGTCGGCGACCACACGGCGGCAGACGTTCCGCTCAGAGTTTACGGCGACGAAGGAATGTTAAAAGACGGCGAAACGCTCAAAAACGTAGCCGTCGCAAGATACGTTGCAAAAGCAACCGGGCTCAGCGGTATCCCCTCGTTCTCACTCAATATATTTGTTGTCATCGACTTCTTCAAAGCCCTCGGCGACCTCATCTCCGCCAAACTCAAAGGAGAATAAACAAACATAAAACGGCAGTAATCAAAGATTAATCAGAACCTGAAAACCGTAACCGCAAATCAAAATTTAATCAAAAAACACGGGAGCCGCACGGCTCCCTTTTTTACTCCTTCTTCAAGGATTTTTTTTTAATAATAAAATTCAAAAAATTTTTTAAAATTTTTCAACTTTTTTTCTTTTTATTGCATCTTTACTTATGGAGACAAACAGTCTCTGATATAAAAATAGGGCAGGCAAAGGTATGATCAACCGTTGCGCCGCCTGCCTGTAAAAAAAAGGAGGGTTCGCTTTATGTCAATAATGATAAACTTCATAACTGATTATGTCTCGACTATGATAGAGGGTAGCAAACTGCTTGCTGACCTGCTTTTTTCGGAACAGGCAATTTATCACTTTTTCTATGAAGGCGGTTGGATGGTCTTTTTAAGAGGCATACTGCGCGGAATACATATAGCACGCTTCGGTTGGTAATAAAGACCGGATAAAAACACTTGTTGAAGGGAGTATTGGATGTTAATTGTTATCGGAATTATGTTTGCAATAGGAGCATTTCTTATAGCCGCACAAAACAAGGTTGAAGGCGCAACGGGAAGTAAAGGGCTGGGATGTCTTGTCGTTATTATACTGATAATAATTATAGCTGTAATTGCCGAAATTTCGGAAAATTGAAAGTGTTATATTAATATAAGCTGTTTCAATACTCCTTTAAAGCGTTTATGTTTTTGAATTATTTTATAAAGGAAGGTTTTGAATTATGAAAAAGAAAATATGTATCTTATTATTTACAGCATTGCTGCTTGTTGCTTTTGTAGGTTTGTTTACATCATGCTCGTCAGATGTCTATGAGACATCAGAAACAACAACAGAAGCAACAACGAGCAATAATGACTATAACGACAGTGATGATGATTATAATTATGATTATGATTATGACGATGACGATGATGATTATGAATACGGCAACAATTACGGGTCATCGTATACCACAACCAAAAGCTACAACAGTTACAACAATTACAATTACAATTATAATAATACTTCGCGCTATACAACAAAAAGCTATAATTACTATAACAGCTATAACTATAACACAACACGATATAAAGCGGATGATACACCTACATATAAGCAGGATGACCCTTATTACCGGGCAAATGACTACAATAATGACGGAAAACTCAGCCAGGATGAGTTCCAAGGTGCAGTAGATGACTGGATGTCGGCTCACGGTTATTAAAAGGGGGGACGATTAAATGGCACTTATAACCTGTCCCGATTGCGGAAAACAAGTTTCGAGCAGGGCGGTTGCGTGCCCTGATTGCGGATGTCCGATAGGTTCACTTCGGGGAGGCATTTTAAGGGTTGAATGCAGATTTTTCGGACTGTTAGGTAACTGCAGAATCACCGTGAATTTTTGCGGAAAAAGCAGTGTTATCAAAAACGGCTTTTATGATGATTTTCCTGTTCCGTCAGACGGAAAAGAACACACTGCAACAATTTACTGTTCCAAAGGTCTTGATGCGGCAAATATCCCTGTAAAGATTAAATCCGGCGAGAGCAAAAAGGTTACGGTGTTCTATGATGATTCAAAATTTCTGAATCATTGGAAGTATAAAGAAGAAATGTTTATTACAAAATAACAGGTAAAAATCTGAACGCACAACCAAGCATATATTGTTTAAAAAAGGAGATTTTTTTGTGAAAAAGATTGTCGTTTTTATTATTATAGCTCTTATTATTGCAGGCATAGCGTCCTGCGGTAATTCGGGAGGTTCCTCATCCTACGATGATGCAATGGCAAGTTATGACTGGGGCGACCATTACTATTACAACAGAAGCAGCCACAAGGTTGAAAGAACACTTTGGTAACCTCTTGAACCGACCAAAGTTTTTTAATACTCGGACAGCGGTTGTTTATTATCGACAATAACTTAGGAGAAAAGTATGAATCAAGTAACATTTATCAGAAGAAGCGTTTGCTTTTCAGTTATGATTATAATGATTTTTGTGCTCAGTGGCTGCTCGCAGACATGTGAAGTTTGCGCAGGCACCGGCACTGTTGCCTGTGATAATTGCTCCGACGGAACAATAACCTGCCCGGAATGTGAAGGAAAAGGGTTTTTTGATTGTGAAAAATGTGATGGCACGGGAAACATAAAGACCAATGAAGAATGTCCGAAATGTGAAGACAGTAAAAGAAAAGGATATAAATATGATACAGCTCAGGCGCTTAAAGATTTGTGGTATGGTGTAAAAAGAGACCAGGAAGAGTATTGGTCAAAGTGTTTCCAATGTGACGGAACCGGTTATGTTTTAGAAGAATGCCCTGATTGCAAAGGAACAGGGCACGGCTCAGATTGCAAGTCCTGCAATGCCACCGGAAAAATTGCTTGCCCGAAGTGCTCCGGAACAAAAGAAGTAGTATGCACGGTTTGCGAAGGAGCAGGGAAAGTGAAAAAATAATTATCTCGACAAATGACGCAAACATTATTCCTAAAGGATAATCGGATTAATTAATACTGCAGAAAGGACAGCAAAAATGATAGCTTTTACACTCGGTTTTTTATCTTATCTTAATTTCTTCGCAATGGTGATTTCGGGTCCGCTTACATTCCTTATGGCTCTTCTCAGCATTGCGCCGTAAAATAATCGGAGGTTAAAAATGAATACAAAAACTTTAAACAAATTTCAGGGAATCTTACTGACTGTTACCGGCATTCTCTCCGTAATCTTCGGATTTATCTGCAACGGTTCCGGTAATTATTCTTCACATACGTCAGATAAATATACATATGGCGGCGACGCCTACACCGGCATACAGAACGCAGCTGCGCAGACCGCAAACAATGTGAGTTATTTTCAAGACTCTTTTAACTCCATAGCCGGACGCGGATTTATGTTTATTCTGCTTATAGCCGGGCTTGTATTGATTATTACGGGCATTTTTATGATTTTAAAGGCAAAACCGGCAAACACACAGCCGGGCATTGCTTCGCAGGTATATGATACTCCGTCAGCTCCTGTATATGGCAATACTGCCGGTAAGCAGACCGATAATCAGCCGGCAGTTGAAAGCCTGCCTCAGGACGCTCCTGTGTATAATGAGACTGTTGAAGAGCAGACCGAAGCTCAGCCGGAAACGGAACTGTAAGAGCATTTTACATAAAGTCGGTCTTTTAATCACGGAGGTGATTTAATGTTAAACATAGATGAAATAATCCGCCTCACGCTTGACGCCGAGGCGGAAGTCACCGCTTTGACAAATGAACAGAAAACAGAGATTCTTCTCAGAATTCTGACTTTGTATCTTGAAAGCAGACTGAATCTGAAATAACAGTTTGCCAACAAATAATTATTATGATACAATATGTTAAATAAAAACAGCGGTTTACGGGGATTATATGGGTAATGAACAATATGACCTGATACAGGAAGTTGTAAAACTGAGATCAGGCGACGGAAAAGCATTTGAAAAGATATACAATTTAACAAACCGTTCTGCATATTTTACCGCTTTGAAAATTGTCGGCAACGAAACAGACGCACAGGATGTCGTTCAGGAAAGCTACATGATTATGATTGACAAAATAGGCGATCTTGAAAATCCTGCCGCGTTTTCAAACTGGTTCAGTGTGATTGTCGCTAACAAAGCAAGGGAATTTCTGAGAAAAAACAAAAAGTATGTTTTTACTGATGACATCGATGAGATGAGCGATGAAGAGGTAAAAGCGTTCAATGATTCTCTTGAAAGTGAAAAAGAAGAGTTCAGACCGGGCACGCTCATTGAACAGCTTGAACTAAAAAGTCAGGTTATGGCGCTGATTGACGGTCTCAGCGATGACAAAAGAACGGCAATATTGCTTTATTACTACAACCGTCTTTCCGTTAAAGAAATATCGGAAGCTCTCGGTGTAAATGAAAACACCGTCAAAAGCCGTTTGTTTTATGCAAAAAAAGACCTTGCAAAAGGTATTGAAGAAATTGAAAAGAAAAACGGAAAACTGCTCGGCGCGGCACCCGCTTCTGTTGCTGCCTGGGCGCTGAAAACGGCATCGGCAACGGCGTCAACTGCGTTTGTTTCAGGCGGAGCGGCTGCCGAAACGCTTGCCGCAGTTACCGCAGGCGCCGCTGCAGCTGGCTCTCTTACATTGACGGCTGCCGCTTCAGGTGCCTCAACGGCGTCAACAGTTGTTACAACAAGTGCGGCTGCCGGTGTTTTGCAGAAGGTTGCCGTCGGAATAGCGGCAGTGACCGTAATCGGCTCAGCGGCAACCGTTCTTATGAGAGTGCAGAGGCAGAGAATGACTGCCGAACAAACCCAGAGCGTTTCTCAGATTGAAGAAGCATTAACCGAAGAAAGCACAGCGCCGGTGTTCTTTGTTGAAGAATCCGGAACTTTTGAGGCAGACACCGAAGAACAAACAACGCAGATGTCACGCGAAAATTCAACAACATCTGAAACTGCCTCCGCAAGGCAGTCAACGTCAGATAACACTCAGACGGCGTCAGCCGGCACTTCATCGGAACGCAGAACAACAAGGCAGAGAACCACAAGAGCCAAAGCAACAACAACGACACGCGCTGCAAAAGAAACAACAGCCGCCGCAACATCGGCAACAACAAAAGCTGCGCAGCAAAGCGAAACGGTCTCACAGAAACCGTCTGAAAGGCAGCAACCTGAAACCGCCGAGAGCAAAACATTCGCAACTTCTGTGTCAACAACAAGCCCGCCGACACAGGCGCCGACCGAAGCTGAGAAAAACCCCGCAACGGTAGAAATAAGAATCACAAAAGACGGTGTAAACATAATTGACACACTGAAAATATCTGTCAAAGCCGGCACGGCATTCACAAAAGAGGATGTCTTAAAGGCAGTCGGCGACAAAGGGTATAACACAGATATGGTGCCGATTGAAGGTCACACGTTGCCTCTTACTGCTGAGGCAGATAAAACATACACCATTGTTGCAAACGTTGAATAAACCGGCAGGCAATGTGCTATGCGTTTTTGGAGGTAAGACTTTGAAAATCAGTTTCAGAAAAACAGTTTGTGTTTTAGCTGCGTTTGTTATGCTTTTCTGCTCTGCTCCGTTGAATACATCTGCCGACAGCTACGGTGTTTTTCAATGGACTTATACAGACGACGGAGCGGTAATAAACGGTGTTGACGGGACCGTGAGCGGAATTGTTACGTTTCCGTCTTCAATCGACGGTTACCCCGTTGTTGGAATAGGCAAGGATGCGTTTAAAAACTGCACTTCTCTGACAGGTGTTGCTTTCCCGGAGAGTCTCAAAAAAATTGAGCAGGGCGCATTTTACGGATGCACCGGTCTTACTGAAGTGAATATTCCTTCATGCGTCACTTCAATCGGCAAAGAAGCGTTTGAAAACTGCACAGCTCTGACAGACGTTGCTTTCCCGGAGAGTCTCAAAACAATTGAGCAGGAAGCGTTTTACGGATGCACAGGTCTTACTGAAGTGAATATTCCTTCATGTGTCACTTCAATCGGACTTGATGCGTTCGGTTACTGCTCTTCAATAGAGTCATTGACTGTTTCAGAATCCAACACTGTTTTTTACAGCGAAAACAACTGTGTTATAAGCAAAACCGATGCACCTCTCTGCCCCGAATCAACTGCCGTTTTCCCCGCAAAGACTCTGTTTCTCGGGTGCAAAAACAGCGTTATTCCGGCAGACGGAAAAGTTGAAACAATAGGTCCGTTTGCTTTTCTCGGCTGTTCCGGACTTACCGAAATAATCATCCCAGAAGGAGTCACCGGTTTTTTCAACTATGATCCCGTGCGTTTCAGCCACGCTTTCAAGGATTGCACAGGCCTTCGCAATGTAGTTTTTCCCGATTCACTGACAAATCTGGGAGTCAATGCTTTCAGAAACTGCACGTCGCTCACTGAGATTACAATTCCCGAAAACATGAAGATTATAAAAGGCGGCGCTTTCGCGGATTGCTCAAACCTGGAAACTGTTCATTACTACGCAAAAGATCTGACGTCGGTTTCGGAAGATCTATACAGCACCGGCTTCTGGCTGAACGGCTGTTATTCGCTTAAAAAACTGTTTATTGAAAACACAGTAAGAAAAATACCCCCACATCTCTTTACCAACTGCGGCAGCGTTCAGGAGATTACAATTTACAACACAGTCGAATCATTAGAATACAGTTCGTTTTCATCCTGCAGCAGTTTTTCAAAACTGTTTTTCAAAGGCACTCCTGAGGAGTGGATGGAGAATTACAACAGATACTTTTCAAGCAGCGCTTATGTTCGTGAAATCTATTATCAGGGCGGTATATGCACAAAAACAGACGCCCCGTCCAATATCAGCATAGAGTTTGAATACGGCACTTTCGGCACGCCAAACGACAGTGAGCTCAACCTGATTGTTGAGAATATTGCGGAATATGAACCTAAATTCAGCTCCTTCAAAGCGTATGTAAACGGGGTTCCTGTTGCGCTTTATGAGATTCATATGAAAAATTCCGGCAGTCTTAACATGCAGCCGGTTGATGAAAAAGAGGTTACGGTGAAAATTCCCGTTCCCGCCAATTTAGATCCCTCGCTTTACAACTCGGTTTTTGTTTTTCACCGCAAACAGGACGGAACAACAGAAAGATTGAAGTATATAACCGGCGACCTGGTTATTGAAGACGGCTTCTTTGTCTTTAATGTTGATTCTTTCAGCGACTTTGCCGTTTGCACTGATGACAACGGCAACCATATTGATATGGACGGCGACCACATCTGCGATTTGTGCGCGGCGGATCTTTCTTACAAAGTGAAGCTCATTTTTGACGGCGAAAATCTCGGTGATATTACATATTACTACAATGATAATTATATTGAAAACCTCCCCGATGTGCCTTCAAAAGAGGGCTATACCGGCAAATGGGTTTACTCTGTGCAAGGCAGTGAACTGAGCATTAAACCGGAGTATACCCCGATTGTTTATTACGCAACATTTATTGCAGACGGAAGACAGATCGACAATAAAATACCGTTTACGGTTGAAGATAAATCACTTAATGAACCCGCAGTGCCGCAAAAAGAGGGCTATACCGGCAAATGGAATGACTACACCTTAGGTGCGGGCGACATAACCGTAACAGCGCATTATACAAAAACAGTGAATCCGGCAGCAAAAGCGACAATAAATGTTGCTGGCACAGCCCGTTTCAGCTTCGGAACAAAACTCATAATCAAGGCAACAGCCGACAATCTTGAGCCCGGATACCGGCTTGTAATGGCTATAAATGAAAAAGAGGTTACGGGCAACAACAAAGAAGTTGTTTGCGAATACGGTGAACTTAAAAGCGATGTTGACTATTATGTTAAAATCGTTGATGCAAACGGAAATGCTTTAAAAGACACCGACGGAAAAGTAATCAGAAAAGACGGCGGAACAATCACCTGCAAAGCGGGTTTTATACAAAGATTATTTGCCGTCTTGCTGAGATTGCTGGGAATACTTCCCGAAAAAACCGTTAAACCGTAAAAACAAATAAAACAAACGGCTTGCAGGTTCTGCCTGTAAGCCGTTATTGTTTAGTGTATAATTCAATATTAATTCTTTAAAATTATTTTATTATTGTTTATTATTTTCGGCGGGGGTTACGTTGCCTTCGCTGTCAATTTCAATCGGGGCGGGTGAGATTGAAATGAGGCGGTTGAAAAGAATTTTGCGCTCGGTCTCGATTTTAACATATTTCAGCTCGCTGTTTATCTGCCTGCCCGGTATGAATCTCAGCCCGATGCCGCCGTTTTCAATTCTCAGCACGGCCATACCCGAATCGAGCGTTTTTGTGTTGAAAAGGAAGTTGCCCAGACTGTAAACTATGGGCTTGCCGTTGTAGAATTCCATACCCTGCAGTATGTGCGGGTGCGCTCCTATAACTGCGTCTGCGCCTGCATCAATATACTTCCTCGCAAGTTCCTTCTGGGAGCTCTGCAGCTCGGTTGAATACTCCGTTCCCCAGTGAACATAGACCACAACGTAGTCGTTTCTGACGGCTGCTTTTTTTATGTTTTCAATGAACTCTTCACTGTCGCCGTAGCAGCTGCATACGCCCTCCGATTTTTCGGTTGCAAGGGGAGTGAGCCGCAGGTTTTCCGCCCTCGATGCGGCAAGGTATGCTACTTTACACCCGTTGATTATGTAGCTGACGCTTCTGTTTGCCTCTTCAAGATTACTGCCCGCTCCCACACGCGCAATCGCAGCATTGTCAAGGGCTTCGAGCGTGTCCTGAAAAGCGTCGGAGCCATAGTCGTAGGTGTGGTTGTTGGCAAGCGAAACAATGTCAACATCCAGCAAGTTAAGATACTTTACACTTGACGGGTCAGCCCTGAAGGTGAACTGCTTGTTGGGCGTGGGTGTTCCGCGTTTTGAGTAGGTGAATTCGTTGTTGAGCATCATTATGTCAACCGCCTTCATCGCCTCTCTGAACTCGGGGTCTATGCAGTCAAGCACGCCGTTTACAAAGGTCTGAGCGTGCGGCATTATGTATTCATCCGGCGTAAAGTTTATGTCGCCGCCGAAGCCGAGCTCAAAATACGAGTTGCCGTTTGAGCCGAGGTCAAAAACCGTCTTGCCGTCAATTTCGCCCGTAAAACGCGAGAACATAACATTGAGCGTCTCGCCGTTTATTGTAACCGGGCTGATTCCCTGCTCCGCCTGTGCGACCATTTCATCAACGGTCTGCTTTTCAAGCGATTCAAGAAACTGCCTCGGAATTGTTCTGCCCGATGCCTCCGTGAGAACGGAGCAGGCGTGCTGATAATCGTAAGGAGTCTGCGCGGCTATTATCGACGCCTCTTCCGCCTTTACGCGGTCGTCAATGACCTTCGCCCTGTATGAAAACACAAGCGGGGTGAAGAATATCAGAATAAGAATCAGCGTGAGCTGAAGCTTTTTCACCGTGCAGCCCTCCTTCCTGTTTTTGATTAAGCATTTCCCGATTTGCCCGGTGAAAAAACTCAACGGTTTTTAACACCGCAAATCAATCAATATAATTGTGAAATAAAATAAATAACGGATTCAGTTTAAAATATTTCTTTGCTTTCAACCTGACCTTTTGCAAGGGCGATGAATTCGTCAAGCTTCATGGCGGTTGTGCCCTCTTCGCCTCTTCTGCGGACGGAGACCGTGCCGTTTTCAATGTCTTTGTCGCCGAGAACGATTATGTAAGGAATCTTCTTGAGAAGCGCCTCGCGGATTTTGTAGCCCGTCTTTTCGCTTCTGTCGTCAACAGTGCCTCTGAAGCCCTGCGCCTCAAGGTCGGCGAGTAGCTTGAAGCTTGCCTCGTGATGTCTGTCGGCTATGGGCAGAATTCTTATCTGCTCGGGGGCGAGCCAGAGCGGGAATGCGCCTGCAAAGTGCTCGGTGATAACGCCGATAAAACGCTCAACCGAACCGAAAACAACGCGGTGAATCATAACGGGAGTGTGCTTCTCGCCGTCTGCGCCCGTGTATTCGAGGTTGAATCTGCCGGGCAGCTGGTAGTCGAGCTGAATTGTGCCGCACTGCCACGTTCTGCCGAGAGAGTCTTCAATGTGGAAGTCGAGTTTGGGACCGTAGAATGCGCCGTCGCCCTCGTTGATAATGTATGTTTTGCCTATGCTCGTGATTGCATCGGCAAGGTTCTTTGTTGCGATTTCCCAGTCCTCAACGGAACCGATATGGTCCTCGGGCATTGTGGAAAGCTCAATGGTGTAGGGGAGCTGGAATACCGAGTAAACCTCGTCAAACAGCTTTGCTATGCGGATAACTTCATCCCTTATCATTTCGGGAGCGAGCAGAATATGCGCGTCATCCTGTGTGAAGCAGCGCACGCGGAACATTCCGTGAAGAGCGCCTGAAAGCTCGTTGCGGTGAACCTTGCCGAGCTCGCCGTAGCGAAGCGGGAGCTCCTTGTATGAATGGGGCTCAAGGTCATAGACGAGAATGCTGCCGGGGCAGTTCATCGGCTTTATGGCAAAATCCTCATCGTCAATAACCGTTGTATACATATCGTCGTGGTAGTGCTCCCAGTGCCCCGAAGTTTCCCACAGCGTGCGTTTCATAATCTGAGGAGTGGAGATTTCAAGATAATCCCACTTCTTGTGAACCTGATGCCAGTAGTCAATAAGCGTGTTGCGAAGCAGCATGCCGTTGGGAAGGAAGAACGGCATACCGGGCGCCTCGTCGCGGAATGCGAAAAGGTCAAGCTCCCTGCCGAGCTTGCGGTGGTCGCGCTTTTTCGCCTCTTCTATTGCCTCGAGGTAGGCGTCAAGGTCCTCTTTCTTTGTGAAAGCGGTGGCGTAGATTCTCTGAAGCATCTTGTTTTTCTCGCTGCCGCGCCAGTAAGCGCCCGTGCAGGATGTGAGCTTGAACGCCTTTATTCTGCCCGTCGATGCAACGTGAGGTCCCGCGCACAGCTCGGTGAATTCGCCCTGCTTGTAGAAGCTGATGTTTTCACCCTTGCCCGCGTGCTCCTCAACAAGCTCAACCTTGTAGATTTCGCCGAGGTTTTTGTAGTATTCAATCGCCTCTTCGGGAGTCATTTCAAAATGCTCAAGGGGTAAGTCCTCCTTGATGATTTTCTTCATTTCCGCCTCGATTTTTTCAAGGTCTTCTGGAGTGAAGGGGCTGTCAACATCAAAATCGTAATAAAAACCGTTCTCGATTGACGGACCTATTGCGAGCTTTGCCTCGGGGTAAAGGCGCTTTACCGCCTGGGCAAGCACGTGCGAGGCGGTGTGGCGGTAGGTGCTCTTGCCGTCGTCGTCGTCAAATGTGAGAATCTGCAGCTCGCAGTCCTCGTTTAAAGGTGTTCTTAAATCTTTGACCTCGCCGTTGATTTTTGCAACGCAGGCGGCCTTGTAAAGCCCCATGCCGAGGTCCTTTGCGATTTCCATGGCGGTAATGCCGTTTTCATACTCTTTTACGACTCCGCCTTTGAGTGTTACGTTAATCATATATTTTCCTCCTGTTATTAATTAAATAAAAAAGCTTCATCCCGCTGTCAACAGGATGAAGCTTGTAAACTGCTCCACGGTTCCACCCGTAATTGCGGGCAAAAACCCGCCTCTCATACGGCCTTTAACGGTGCCTGCCGGCACGGCTTATCGTCAAAAACGCTTCGCCGCACGCTCCGCAGCGGTGGTGCCTTTAAGATTATTGAAAGCGATTTCAGCCGCGTCGCTCTCTCTCTGAAACAACCTGCGCAAAAGGCACGTTCTGCATCAATGCTTTGAAAATATCGAGATTAATATTAACACCGATTAACTGCATTGTCAATAATATAAATAAAAATCTTGACATTTGATTTATTTAAGTATATTATCTACTTTAATAGTGCTATTTTGTGCCGGAATGGTGGATTCCGGCCTGAAATATACAACAAGTGCTATTCATCACTTTAATATTTAAAATTTCAAAGAAGGAGGAATGCTTTTCAATGCCAGTTGTTGTTGCATTAATTATCATCGCAGTTGCAGCCGTTGTTTGCTTTATCGTCGGCTACATTGCAGGTCAATCGCATAGAAAAAAGACTGCGGAACAGGCAATCGGCTCGGCTGAAAAAGAGGCCGCCCGCATAGTCAACGACGCAGTTAAAGCCGCTGAAGAAAAGAAAAAGGAAGCGGAAGAGCAAAAGAAAGAAGCAATAATCGAAGCAAAAGAAGAAATTCACAAACAGCGCACCGAAGCGGAAAAGGAACTCCGCGAAAGGCGCAAAGAGGTTCAGCGTTCCGAAAACAGACTTATTCAGAAAGAGGAATCCCTCGACAAAAAGACAGAGAACCTTGAAAAGAAAGACGAAATTCTCAATGAGAAAATCAAGCAGGCGGAGGCAAAGCTCGACGAGGTCGAAAGTATTAAACGCAGCCAGTTTGAAATGCTTGAAAGAATTTCGGGCTACACAAAGGAACAGGCAAAGGATTACCTTCTCACCGCTCTTGAGCAGAGTCTCGCTCACGAAAAGGCGCTGCGTATTCAGGAGTGCGAGCAGAAAACCAAGGATGAATCCGAAGCTCTCGCAAGGGAGATTATTTCTACCGCAATTCAGCGCTGCGCAGCAGACCACGCCGCAGAGGCAACCGTCTCTGTCGTAACCCTTCCCAATGATGAAATGAAGGGCAGAATCATCGGCAGAGAGGGCAGAAACGTCAGAACGCTTGAAACAATCACGGGTGTTGACCTCATTGTTGACGACACACCCGAGGCAATAACCGTCTCCAGCTTTGACCCCGTGCGCCGCGAGGTTGCTCGCTTAACGCTTGAAAAGCTTATTGCAGACGGCAGAATTCACCCCACAAAAATAGAAGAGATGTTCGAAAAATCCAAGCGCGAGGTCGAGCAGACCGTCAAGCAGACAGGTGAAAGAGCAGTTGTAGATGCAGGTGTCAACGGAATCCACCCCGAACTCATCAAGCTTCTCGGCAAACTCAAATACCGCACAAGCTACGGCCAGAACGTTCTCAACCACTCGCTCGAGGTCTCCTATATTGCGGGTCTTCTCGCCTCCGAACTCGGCATTGACCCCAAGCTCGCAAAAAGAGCGGGTCTTCTGCACGATATAGGCAAGGCGCTTGACCACGAAATTGACGGTTCACACGTTCAGCTCGGTGTTGAATACGCCAGAAAATACAAAGAGAACGAGCAGGTTATCCACGCCATCCAGGCGCACCACGGCGACGTCGAGGCAAAAACAATCACTGCCTGCCTTGTTCAGGCGGCGGATGCCATCTCGGCGGCAAGACCGGGCGCAAGACGCGAGAATGTCCAGAACTACATCAAGCGTCTCGAAAAGCTTGAAGAAATTGCTTCCGGCTTCGAGGGCGTTGACCGCACCTACGCCATCCAGGCGGGCAGAGAAATCCGACTTATGGTCAAGCCCGAAAAAATCAGTGATGACGATATGGTGCTTCTTGCCCGTAACGTTGCACAGAAGATAGAAGAAGAACTCGAATATCCCGGCCAGATCAAGGTCAACATCATCAGAGAAAGCAGAGCTGTGGATTACGCAAAATAAACCAAAGCCGCCCATAGCAAAGGTTATGGGCGGTTTTTCCGTATAGTAAGGGGAAGCATATTGAATATTTTCGCAATAGGCGATGTCGTGGGGCAGGAGGGCTGTGAGTTTTTAAGAAAAGCTCTGCCTTCATTCAAAAAGCTCAAGGGCATTGATTTCACAATAGCAAACGGAGAAAACTCGGCTGCCGGCAACGGGATAACCCCGTTTTCGGCGGAGCATCTTTTTGCAAGCGGCGTCGATGTCATAACAACGGGCAACCACGTTTACAAACGCAGAGAGGTTTACGATTTTCTCGACAGCCGCTTCGACATTGTCCGCCCGGCGAATTACGGCAAAAACAATCCGGGCAGCGGCTTCACCGTAATCGACAGGGGCAGCGTGCAGATAGGAGTAATAAACCTCGCAGGCATCTCATATATGGACCCTGCCGCAAACCCGTTTGAGACGGTTGACTGCGTCCTGCCGGAGCTCGGCGGCTGCAAAGTGATACTTGTCGATTTTCACGCCGAGGCAACCGCCGAAAAAAAGGCGCTCGGCTATTATCTCGATTCAAAGGTCTCCGCCGTTTTCGGCACGCACACCCACGTTCAGACCTCCGACGCAAAGGTGCTTGAAGGCGGCACCGCCTACATAACCGACCTCGGTATGACGGGGCCCGAAAAATCCGTGCTCGGCATAAAGCACGAAATCGCAATAACCCGCTTCAAAACAGGTATGCCCGCAAGGTTTGAGACCGCAAAAGGGCAGTGCTTTATGTGCGGATGCATTTTTGAAATTGATGAAAAAACAGGCAGAGCCCTCTCTGTTGAGAGCGTCTGCGTGGAGTGATATATGGAACAGTCACGCATTGACAGAATTAACGAGCTCGCCCGCCTCTCGCGCGAAAGGGAGCTGACTCCCGCCGAAAAGGAAGAGCAGGCAAAACTCCGCAGGGAGTATGTGGCGGCTTTCAAGGCAAGTCTGGTCGCCCAGCTTGACAACACCTACATTATTGATGAGAACGGCAACAAAACCGCCGTTAAAGACAGAAGAAAAAACAGGAACTGATTTTATGCAGAAGCTGCTTGGTTACATAAGGTCCGCCGTGCAGGATTACAATATGATTGAAGACGGCGACCGCATAGCCGTCGGACTTTCGGGCGGTAAGGATTCCGTAGCCCTTCTTGCGTCCCTCGCAAAGCTGCGCTCCTTCTACCCCAAAAAGTACGACCTCGTTGCAATAACGCTCGATATGCGTTTCGGCAAAGAGGATACCGATTACTCCGCGCTCGAAAAGCTCTGCGAAGACCTTGACGTGCCCTATGTAATAAAGCGCACTCAGCTTGCGGAGATTATCT
>JAEEGL012011817.1_pt1 | contig 41835 bp, 31 predicted proteins | sample 9134231 | NCBI WGS metagenome assembly JAEEGL01 (sample SAMN16246548, study PRJNA631951) | gut metagenome | biome: gut microbiome; feature: rumen; material: fiber-attached | host: Bos | place: Iran: Karaj | collected 2018-10
ACCTTGCGCCTATACCCAAAATAGAAGCCACATTCCGAGGGTCATTCTTTAGGCAGCTCGGCAATGATGCGGCAACCCTGCCTGTAGCTCTCATCATAAATGAGCGTACCGCCGAGATTATCCATGTGCGTCTTACAAAGTGGCAGTCCGAGGCCGAGACCTTCGGACAGGTCGTCGACCTTGGTGAACGGCATAAACATCAGTTCCTTGGAATTCTCGGGCATACCAGGACCGACATCCTCGACGATAAAACGTACAGTGGTATCGGTCTGCGTAACCCGCAGCGTGATGTGCTGCCGGTCGGAGTATTTGGCTGAGTTATAGAGCAATTCTCTGATGGTTCGCATCAGGAAGAGTCGGTTGGTACTGATGCTGAAGCTATCGGGCAGCTCAGTCTCAAAATGGAAGACCGCACCGGTGAACTGTTCCTTTGTATAGTCTATACATTCCCGTGCCAGATTGTTGCAGGGTACGACGTTCTTCTTCTGATAGCGCGAGGAGTCGGCAACACCAACGTCTGAGGTGTCATAAAGCATGTAGGTGGTGCGAAGCAACTGGTTTGCGCTGTGCTTTATCATGGCCTTGATCTGGCCGATGTCGTCCTGCTGCCACTTTTCCGCATGACTGTCGTTCCTGGAAGCGATGTTGTCATGAATGACACGCGACAGGCCCTCAATGACATTGAGCGGTGTGACAAACTGACGCGAGACGTTCTGGACAAATATTTTCCTCAGCTTAGAGGTCTCGCGAGCCAAGGGCAACGAGCGTTCCAGCTCAGCGCTCTCGGCTGCTATCTCTGCGTCATTCTTACGGATTTCGTCCTCACGCGATATGAGTGCCTGTTGCATGCGTCGGAAGGCATTCTGCAGTTTTCCAATTACATCTTTGTGGTCGGTCGGCGGTATCTCGATGTCGTAGTTGCCCTCCGACACTTTCTCCGTGGCCACCATAAGCTCGTTAAGCGGACGGATGTTGCGCTGCACGACCCTTCGAGTAATCCATGCGATACCCAACATGCCTACGACAATGAAGGCAATAAGGATGATGGTCAGGTGATTGTAGTCGGCCAGCACGTCGTCATCATGACACACCAGGGCAATGCTCCATCCGGTATCCGAAACGGGCATGTAGTTCACATGACACAGCACGTTGTCTAACTTCACATGCATCATACCATGCTTGCGCCCCGTCATGGCCCGCCCAAGTGCTATGACATCGGGGTGCTCGACGGAATCGGTAGCCGTGAAGATGGTCTTCTTGAAGAGCAAGCTGCTCTCTGGATGGATGAGATAGCCTCCTGAAGGCCCCAGTATCATATAATAGGAGCTGGGGTACGGATGATGGGTGGCAAGGACGGTCTTGCGGAGCGTCTCGAAGGAGAAATCGACGGAGATGATGCCCTCAATGCGATCGCCGTGAGGTCGCAGCGGCACGCAGTAAGAGCCTACAGCATCATGGTGGTTGATGGTGCCCTCGGTAAAATCGCTGAAAGGATTGATCCAACAGGGGCGGCCTGACTGCAAGGGTTTCTTATACCAGTTTTTCTGGAAATACTCGAATTCAGGCTCGATGGAAGTGACCACAGTGTCGCCCTCTTGAACAGAATATACCGAGAAACTGTTGCCATAGTCGGGGAAGGCATCAGGCTCGGTGGCCACCGAACAGCTGAGCACGGTTCGGTTGAGGCTCACAATGCGGTGTGACAAGGCCGACAACGAGTCGGGCGTGAAACTTTCTTCAAGCATCCATACATTCGTTCTCGCGGCAGTCTCTATCTTGTTAAGGTGGTTCTCGACGAGCCGCTCGGTGGTGCTGAGAATAGTGCGCGACCGCTCGACAGCCTCCTTGTGCAGAAGGTCACGGGCATATTGATAGAAGGCACCCAGCGACAGCACGAAAAGGGGTACTGCCAGCACCAGAATGGTGCGGCTAAGCCGTTTGGAGAGTGTGCGGCGTATGATTGATTCACCCATTATTGTCCTCCTTTCCTGCCTCGCTTGTTGGGGCATTCGTACTGACTGACGAAGCAGCGACAGCCACAGCGACGTCGAACTTGTGGCTGAGCAATTCTATAATAGTCTCGCTCTGTTGCTTGAGGTTGGCAATCTCCTTGTCAGCCTCCGGCAGAGTGATGTTTTGGTAGTTGTCGCAGAGGTTTGCAACGCTGGCGACAATCGACTCCGAAGGTGCTATCATCCTGTTGGTGACATTGTGCAATAAGGTAGCCTTCACCTGGTCGTCATCCTGAATTTGCTGATATACCTTATGCAACTCCTCATGATGCTTAAGCAGCGTGGCGCGCTGTTCCTCCTGCCTTGTGATATTCTTCTCCAGCGCCTTCTGCATATACTGGAAGTGCTTATAGAACGCGCCAACCTCGTCATCGCGATTCACGTTGGGGATGGACTCGTCGTAGTGACCTTCGGCAATGCGCTCGGCCGATTCGGTGAGATACATCAGCGGCTTCATCTGCTTACGGATAGCCGAGCGGCACAGTATGTAAAACACCAACAAGGCCACGAGGACGATTCCCAAAACGTGGAGAACCAGATGGTTGTATTCGCCAAAGATGTCGTTCTTGGGATAGATGGTGGCAATACTCCAATTAAGTGCCTGCATAGACCGGCCATAAGAATTGTTTCGAACAAACGGCTTATAGAATATGTACCAAGTATGATTGTTCATGACAAACGACATGTCGCCAGTACCGCCTTTCAACATAGCCTCAGCTGCCTGTAGAGCTGTGGGGCTTTCGGCGACGTCTGGCTGAGTGAGTACGGTCTGGCCCGACAGCTTCTGACGGTCGGGATGAATGATGTAAGAGCCGTCGTGGGCAAGCAGCAGGCTGTAGCTGTTGGGCGAGGGCTTGGTCTCGAGCACAATCTGCGAGAGCAGGTTGATGGACAATCCCACGGCCATGACACCTACACACTCATTAGTATGGTCGCGTATGGGCAGACAGAAAGTGATGATAGGATTTACATTGTTATCTTGGTTCTGTCCTGGGTCAATCCAAGCGGCGCGGCATGTTCGCATAGTTTCCGTGAACCAGGGTTGCTTAATATAGGGCAGGTTGACCGCGTTGTCGGAGGAAATGAGTTCCGACGAATTGTATTTCTTGCGATGGACGTATGTCATAAACAGCTCGCGGTCAGGATAATAGTCGGGAGCAAAAGCTATGGTACAGCCGTCGATGTTGGGATTACTCTCCACCAGATGGCGGCAAAAGGACGACATGAGTTCGGGTTTGTCGAGATTGTCTAACAGCCGGTAATAGATGTTGCCGGTCGACTGTTCGATGGTCACCAGTATGTTGTCGACATGCTGTACCGTGGCCTCCAGGCGCTGTTCGGCATCCATCTTCGACTCCTCCACAAGTGCCTTGCGCGTGAAAAAGAACAGCACACCGAGCGACACAACGAGCAGCAGCACTATTTCCAGTATAACCAGCGTATTGAGCCTGATGGAACCCACTGAGAATAACTTCTTGACTATCTTCTGCATACAAACCACACAATTATCATACCAAAGACAACCATCGACAGGAACAGGACGGCTATGGGCAGCATGGGTTTCAGAATGTCGTTACGAGGCACAATGACAGCCACCGACCAGTTAATGTAATCAATCGGTCCATAGAAGACCGAACAAGTCTCGCCATTGATGTCTATTTCGGCAACACCATTCTTCTTCTGCTGCAGGTCCTTGAGCATCGCTTTATTCTCAGAAACACTTATCTCCTTCTCCTCCGGATGGGCAATGCAGGCACCATCATTGTTGAGAATAACGGTATAGAAACTGGAGGCGCTAAACAATTGGAATCTGTTCAGCACTTTGCTGCTTTTACTGCTCTCATCGACCCACTTCAGCTCTTTGGCCAACCACTCGAACTTCATGTCGGCTCCGCAGACGCAGGCCAGATCGCCCTTGGCATTGTAGATGGGCTTGACGAACGTAGCGTAGTGGCCACTCATGCTGGTGCCGTCATAATAGTAGTAAGGTTCTGACCAGAAACTCTTGCCACTCCTCACAGCCTGAATGTACCAGGGCGACTTGGTGTAGTTGTGGCGTGCAGAACCCACCTGGCGGTAGTCAAATCCTCCGTGCTCAGGTTGGTAGACATATGGTTCGAACCATGTTCCTTTCTCCGGGAAATAGTCGGGTGTGAAGGCTGCGAAATAACCACGCACATCGAGGTTCAGATTCACTTTGCTCTTCAGGGCGGCAATCACGTCATCCGGGTCATCAAGATGCATACTCACTTCATCAAAGATGTTGTTGGCATTCATCTCGACACCCCTGATTATCTTGGCAATCTTCTCGGTAGATGTATTTTTGATGCCCACATAGCGGGAATAGGCCTCAGCCATGATGGCTTGGTAACAGACAAACATGGCTACAGTAGCCATAACAGTCAACACCACGAGTACGGTCAGCAGTACGCGGCGTTTGTTTTTAGGTATTATCGTCTTAGGTTCTTTTTCCACTGTTGATAGTGTTTATAAGAATTCCACATGCAAAATTACGTTTTTTATCAGGTATGTCGATTACTTTGTGCCGTTATTTATGCAAATTTAACGTTTCGTGTTGTCGGCATAGTTAGATAGCGTGTACTGCATTTCCTCGATGGAGTCGCGCAGTTGGCTTATCTCGTCGTTATGCTTTATCTCGGGCACTGGTGTACCGAAATGGCCCCGAGCAATATCATCGGTCAATTGGGTAAGCTGCTTCACCGGCTCAATAGCGTTCTTCATACAATAATAACCCACCACGACAAGGAGCAGCATGGCCAGCAGAACGACAATGAGCATCGTACCGGCATTGATATAGCCCAAAATGTCGATGGCACGGCACGGCACGACAGAGACCATGAGCCATTTGGTGTATTTCACGGGCGTGTAGAACAGAAAGCACTCCTCGCCGTCGACCAGGAAGCGTCCGACGCTCCTGCCTTCAGGCTCTATGCCTGCCCGCATCTTGCCGACCAATGCTTCCACATCGCTGCCGTCGCACGACTCCAGTTTCTTGTAGAAGTTACCCTTCATGATACTGCTTTCGTCAGCATGGGTCAAGTAGGTTCCATCGTGGTTGATGATAAAATTGTATGGCTTCACATTGAACTTGCTTGCCATAAACATCGAGTTTTGGTTGACGGTGCTGTCAGCTTCGCTCAGCTTGCTGGCAAGCCAGTCGAGGGACACGTCGGCTCCGAGCACAGCCACGACACGTCCTTCCTGATCGTGAACAGGCACCATATACGCCGAAAGGGTTGTCTCATTGTCATAGCCGTCGTAGAAAGGCTCCGACCACTGGGCCGAGTCGCTATTGAGAACGTCGAGGAACCAGTCGGCATTGAAATAGTCAAGGTCGGCGTCGCCCATGTCCTCCGAATAGATTACATCAGGTTTGGTAACGTTTCGCCATGCAAAGGGGCAGAAATGACGTTCCTTCTGCGGATAGTAGTAGCCGTCAACGAAGCTGATGCCACAGCTACGCACACGCGTACCACTTTCTACTATACGCTCCATCGTCTTCTTGTGTTCATCGGGTTTGTCGAGCGTATGTTCCAGATAGTAGATGTTGTTGGTCACAGCAACATATACGTCGGAGATGACTCGGCGGGTGTATTCATTCGTGATGAGCATCTTGTTGTGGTATATCTCGGAATAAAATTCGCGTGTCGCATTTCCTTCAAGGTAGAACAGGAGAAATGACAAGCCGAGGACGACGAATATCATCCACAACAATATTCTTCCCGTAATTCGTCTGGCAAATGTATTTCTTTTCATATCCATAGTAGTGAGTTAGGTTTTGGTAATCTCGAAGCAAAAACGTGTACCGTCGGTATATTCGACGTCATGCCAAAGGTGGCCGTGCAGCAGACGGCTGATAGACTGGCATATATTAAAGTTCATACTGATGTAACGGGTGTTATTTTCAACCTCGTCAGACATCTCGGGCGACCGGCCTTTGGACTTGTCGGCAAGCACCATACTGGTGTCGGTGACGCTGAACATAACATGTTCGCCCGCATCGGCGCACTTCAACAATATGGTGCCTTTGCGAGTAAAGTTTGAAGAAGAGTTGAGCAGGTGGGAAAGGAGTTTCTCCAATGCATAGGGATTAGTCCTGATTTCGAAGTCGTCTGGGAAATCGGTCTGGAACACGGTGATGACACCCTTGTTACAATGGTTCTGCGCGACGTTGGCAAGATGGTCACAGAGTTTGTTAACCTTAACCGGTATGGTGAGCTGAAGATCGGTCTTGCTCTCATAATACGACAACTCGTTAAGGTCTTGGAGAGCCCTTTCGGCTCCTTTCTTTCCATAGTCCAGCATGGTGTTGTCATGCTTCAAAAGCCTGATAATCTTGCGTCGCTGATAGATCATAAACAACAGCAGCAAAATCAACAATACGGCCACAATGATATAAAAGCGATAGCGCAACTGGCTGTTCTGGTGAGCAAGCAACTCCTGCTCTAACCGCAGACGGTCGTTGTTCATGCGCAGATACAGGCTGGCCATCGAGTTGTCATGCGACGCACGGGAGATAGAGTCTGAAATGTGCTTGTATTGCACCATGTACTCGTAGGCTTTCTCGTTGTCACCCAAGCGGTGGTAGATGACTGCTTTTCGTTCGGCACAGGTATCGGCTGCCAACCGGTCGACAAGGAGCAGCGCCTGCTTGTAGTCGCCATTGATGATGTAATAATTCACTTCTGTGTAGAGACTCATCGTACTGATGTTATCAGTCTGCATCAGCCTCTTCATCTCGTCGTAAATATGGTTGAACTCCTCGACGTTGTTTTCATCGAAAGCTATAGTACTGAGGCGGGATAATGTCCTGCCCTTATGATGGGGAGCAAGATTGGGTTCAGACAGCAGCTGGTTGGCGTAATTCTTTGCCATCACTACGTCATCGCGGAGGTAGGCTATTTTCATAAGCTCGCGCAAATCCTCGGCAGCACTTTCGTTGGGGAAGCGCCGATGGCTGAAATCCACAGCTTCAAGGAATGCCTTCTCGGCAGCATCATAGTCCCCTTCTTGAAACAGAATCATGGCCTCAGTGTGCAAAGCGGCATATTCTCCATAAATGCTACCGTCTTGCCGGGCATAGTCCTTCATTTCCTTGGCTATATCGAGAGCATTCGTGTAGTATTGTTGGGTAGCCTCATATATGCCCTGATTACCCCAAGCCTGATAGAACAGCCGCTCGTTGCCAGCCTCTTTGCTGTCTTCTTTCAGCTTATCTGTAACATCGAAGAACTTGTCACGCTCTTTGGTCTCCATGTATTTCAGCATGTCAGCCTCGAGCCGCATGAGTTCGTCCTCTGTGGCGGCCCTTATGACTGAGATGCAAAACATACAGCCCAGCAGTGCGAATAGTTTCAAATGATGAATCATGTCTGCTTTCAATTCAAAAAGTGCTGCAAAGATAAGAAAAAAAAATGTAAACTACCATTCGAAATAGGTAAAAAAAAGCAAAAGCAGGCCTTTTTTTACACAACGGGGGCAATTTCTGTTAAATTATTGAAAAATACTGCGCTTTTAACAGAAACTCAGTCCTTCTTATTGAAAAAAAATGTAAATTTGTAGGCAGTTTCACTACTAATCTAACAAGTGGGCTATAGTCAGGTTGCGAGTTGACCGAAAGTGTTGCATCATGTGCAATTACGGAATTTCGGCAGGGTACGCCACCCTCTTTCAAGTAAGCAACCATTTGAAATTCAATATTTTAGCTTGAGCAGCAACAGTTGCGCAAGCTAAAGATGATTATTGTAAGTAGTCAATTATTCATGACTATCGAAAACACTACGCGCTGGTATGTCATGACACTTCTGAACATGAGTCGTTTTCAGGAGTGGCTAAAGACAGAGAATGCGCGGCACCTAAGTAGGGGAGAGGCTATCATAGAGCCTTTCTATCCCCATGACTTCCTTGGCAACCATTCCGTGTCTGATGACTTCTCCAATTTCGTATTTTTGAAGGGGACGGAGTCCGAAATAAAAAGTCTTGTGGAAGACAGGTTTAACAAAGAGTCGCTGATATGGCTGAGATATTATCTTGACACCGACGGCACCCATGCCACCATATCCGACAAGATGATGAACGACTTTTTTGAAGCCTGTCTGAAATACAGAGGACGCTTTGAGATTACTCCCTCCATCGATGGTATTGAGACCATGGACAAGGTGGAAATCAAGACCGGCCCTTTCGTTGGCTATGAAGCTTCGGTCGTGAAGGTGCGCCACTCCAAAGGTGCCATCCATCTTGACCTGGCCATTCAGATGGTGTCCGGGGTAATGAATATCCACATGGCCAATGTCAACAAAGACCAGGTCGCCATTCTCAACCGCAGCTCTGTGGATGCTATCCGTACAGACTTTATCGAGTACACCCAAAACCACGTGCTCAACATCCTGGAGCATCGCATCAAGAGCGTGGACGACAAAGAGGTGAATCAGCGCGATGCCGCCATGCTGACACGCCTCTTCCGTTACCGCAACCATCATGTGGAGAACGAGGCGGCGAGGAATCATTTCCTGGCCTTGATGCTCATCTGTGCCCACCTGTGCCGGTTCACTGCGGAAGAAGAAGAACTGATGGGGAGGGTGCTGGACAGCTTGGCTACTATCAACCAGAAAAGCGAGTCGAAGGCGGCTACCGACACGCGTACCTATATGTGGATATCCCTTTACATCGTCACCCGCGACCCCGCCTATCGCGACGCCATCAAACAGTATGTCCGCGACCACCAGCCCAAATCGCCCAAGCTGCGCCGCTTTGTGTCGCTGATTCGTACTGGAAGGAAAGTATAAACCTAAGGATTGATATAAATGTTCAATTTAGAGAAATTTATAGCAGAAAGCGTAACGTTCCGCCTCAAAAGCATGTTTGCCCAAGATATTGATGCAAACAAGGAACAGTTATCCCGCGAGATAGAAGGCAAGAGCGTGTGCGTCATTGGTGGCGCAGGTAGCATTGGTTCTTCGTTCATCAAGGCAGTATTGCGGTTCCGGCCGGGAAAACTCGTAGTGGTGGATCTCAACGAGAACGGACTGGCAGAACTGACGCGGGATATCCGCTCTACCGATGGACTGTTTGTTCCGCAGGAGTATCGTGCCTATACGCTCAACTTTGCCGATCCTATTTTCGCCCGCATCTTCCGCGAAGAGAAAGGCTTCGACATTGTGGCTAATTTCTCCGCTCACAAACATGTACGAAGCGAGAAAGACCGCTATAGCGTGCAGGCGTTGATAGAGAACAACGACATCAAGGCCAAGAAGCTGATGGACCTGCTGTGTGAGTTCCCGCCCAGTCATTTCTTCTGTGTGAGCACCGATAAAGCAGCAAATCCCGTCAATATCATGGGAGCTTCCAAGCGCATCATGGAAGACCTTGTAATGGCATATAATAATATGTATAAAGTAACCACTGCCCGTTTTGCCAACGTGGCTTTCAGCAACGGCTCCCTGCCTGACGGGTGGATGCATCGTCTGCAGAAGAAGCAGCCTTTGGCAGCTCCGAGTGATGTGAAGCGTTATTTCGTGTCACCCGAGGAGAGCGGTCAGATCTGTATGCTGGCCTGTATCCTGGGCAAGGGTGGCGAGGTGTTCTTCCCCAAGTTGGGCGAGGACCAGATGCTCACCTTCAGCAGCATCTGCGACGACTTCGTGAAAGCCAACGGATTAGAAAAAGAAGAGTGCTCTTCCGACGAAGAAGCCAAGCAGAAAGCCGCCGCTTTGGAAGTCTCCCCTAAAGGGGGAGATTTAGAGGGGGCTTATCCTGTTGTTTATTTCTCTTCCGACACTACCGGCGAGAAAGCCTACGAGGAATTCTACGTGCCCGGCGAGAAGATTGATATGGAGCGCTTTAAGGCATTAGGCGTGGTCGAACAGACAGCCCGACATACGATGCAGGAGGTCTGTAATTTCTTCGCCGACTTAGAGCAGCTTTTCGCCCGCGAGGACTTCACCAAGGCCGATGTCGTTGACGCCATCCGGGAATTCATCCCCAACTTCGCCCATGAGGAGAAAGGAAAGCACTTGGATCAGAAAATGTAATAATACCAATAACTATAATAAAAACATGGCATACAAGATTCCTTTGTTTAATCTAAATTTCGACAAGCGTGAGGCACAGGCAGCCTACGACACCATTATGTCTGGCTGGATTTCCACTGGCCCTAAAAATGCAGAACTGGAACAGATGTTCATCGACATGTGGAACGTGAAATATGCTGTTAGCATGACTAACTGCACCGACGCGCTCCATGTTGCATGTATAGTATGTGGCTTTGGCCCTGGCGATGAGGTCATCTGTCCCTCACTGACTTTTGCAGCTTCTTGCAATTGCATCCGCTACGTTGGGGCAACACCGGTCTTTGCCGATATTGTCGGTCCAGACCATATCAACATTGATCCTGCTGACATTGAGCGGAAGATTACCCCAAAGACAAAAGGCATCGTCGTCGTCCACATGGCTGGCTTCCCCTGCAAGATGGACGAGATTATGGCCATTGCCAAGAAACACAACCTTAAAGTTGTTGAGGATGCCTGCCACGGGCCGCTATCAGAGTATAAAGGCAAGAAACTCGGTACTATCGGCGACTGTGCAGCCTTCTCGTTCTTCTCTAACAAGAACATCTCGACTGGTGAGGGTGGTATGTTCATCACCAACAACGAGGAGATGGCACAGAAAGCCCGTCTTATCCGTAGTCACGGTATGAGCACCATGTCGTACCAGCGTGCCAGCGGACATGCTACCGCCTATGACATTACCTGCTTAGGCTATAATTTCCGTATGGACGACATCCGCGCAGCTATTGCCATTGAGCAGTTAAAGAAACTGCCTGGCGACTTGCAAACACGAGAAAATGTACGTAAGCAATATGTTGAGAGGCTTGGTAAGTTGGAAGGAATTGCCGTTCCTTTTGCCGACAATACGGAATTTGTCAGCAACTACATCTTCCCTGTAGTATTGCTCAATTCCACCAAAGAGCGCCGCGACAAGATGCGCGAATACATCCAAGCTGCAGGCATCCAGACCTCCGTACATTATCCCGCCGCCCATAAGTTCTCCACCTATAAGGAACTTGGCGCTGTACTACCTCAGACAGAGTATGTCACCGACAACGAGATCACCCTTCCCATGTATGCCGCGCTGACTCCCGAACAGGTGGACTTCATCTGCGACACATTTGAAAAAGCCCTCCAAGAAGTGGGCTGAATTCCCGTAACTCCTGAACTCATATAACCGTTTACCTATGTTTGAAAAAATAAAAGACAGAATCATCTCACCACAAGCTTCGATGCTTGATGCCATGAAGCTGATGGATGAATCCATGGTGAAGATGCTCTTCGTGTTTACAGACAATCGTTTTGAAGGCATTGTCACCATTGGCGACATTCAGCGCGCCATTATCAAGAACGTGCCACTCGATGCCCACCTATCGTCTATTTTAGACAAGGACAAAGAATATGCCAGCCCCAACGAAAGTATGGAGAGCATCAGAGAGAAAATGATTGCCTTCCGAGCCGAGTGTATGCCGGTGGTGGATGCAGGTGGAGCACTTATCGATGTGTATTTCTGGACAGATCTCTTCAATTATGAAGAACATCCCCGCCACGACAAGATAGACCTGCCTGTGGTTATCATGGCAGGTGGAAAAGGTACGCGATTGAAGCCTCTGACTCATGTCATTCCCAAGCCTATAGTTCCTGTCGGCGAGAAGACCATCCTTGAAATCATCCTGGATCAGTTTGAGGCCATCGGTTGTCATAAGTTTTATCTGTCTGTCAACTACAAGGCCGACATGATCAAATACTATCTCAGCCAACTGCCACACCAGTATGACATCGAGTATTTCATGGAAGACAAACCATTAGGCACCATTGGTAGCGTGAGTCTGTTGAAAGACAAGATTAAGACGCCGTTCTTCGTATCAAACTGTGACAGTATCAACGAGCAGGACTATCGTGACGTGTATGACTATCATGTCCAGAACCGCAATGACCTGACCCTTGTCACAATGGTGAAGAGCCTGAAGATTCCATACGGCGTGATTGAGACTGGCGAAGATGGGCTGATGACAACCCTGACTGAGAAGCCCGAACTGTCCTATCAGGTGAACACAGGTGTCTATATCCTTAATCCCAGTTGTATAAAGGAGATTCCTGAGGGAGAGTTCTTCCACATCACCCATTTGATGGAGAAGATCAAGGCTCGTGGCGGCCGCGTGGGTTGCTTCCCCGTAAGCGCCAGGTCATGGAAAGACATGGGTGACTGGAAGGAATATTTGAAGATGATCAATATAGAAAACCTTAAAAATGTCTGATATCGTATGAACAACAAAGAATACAGCGTCTTGATGGTTGGCAATTTCGAGAGCGTCTATGTCGTGGAATTTGTCAAACACCTGAAACAGGTCAACCCAAAGGTGCATATCTCTTTTTTAGGCTATACACGCGACAAGAGTGATGCGGACAGAAGTTTCATAGACTGTTACGATGAGTGCTGCTTCTTTAATATAAAGCATCTTGTCAAATCGTCTCCACTATGGCAGATAAAAGCGATAAAAGAGCTGAGGAAAAATTTCAAGACGTTTGTCAATGGCAAGCATTTCGACTACATCAGCATACAATATATTAAACCGGAATATTGCTTTCTTGTTGATTATTTTAAGAAGAGCGCAACAAAATTGGTAATAACTCCATGGGGTAGTGATGTTTATAGCGTCGGCAGGTTTTATAAGTACTTAGTGAAAAGAGTTTTCGACAATTCTGATTATGTAACAGGCCCTGACGACCGATTTACCAGAGATTTTACAAAAATATTCAATGTGCCTTCAAAGAAAATTGTCCATTGCGACTTAGGTGTTGCTCCAATTGACTATATTATTGATCATAAAGATAAGATTGATAGTGATGAGGCCAAACACCAACTTGGACTTGATAATTGTTATATTATAACCTGTGGATATAATGCTAATCCAGCTCATCATCATATAAAAATGATTGAAGCCATTCAAAAAACAAAAGATGAACTTCCACAAAACTTAGTATTGTTTTTCCCTCTCACATACCCCAATAATCCTGAATACAAACAGATGGTCAGACAAAAAGTGGAAGAAAGTGGTTTAAAGGCTGTTATATTTGACCAGTTCCTTGACATTCCCCACTTGTTCCTTCTCAGACAAGCCACAGACCTCTTTATTCACATACAGTCTACAGACGCATCAAGTGGCACTTTATACGAGTACATATTATGTGAGAAAAAAATTCTAAATGGAGCATGGCTTCAGTATCCAGAAATCGAAATAAATGGTGCCAAGCCTTACTATTTAGTAGACAATTTGGATAATTTGGGGCAGGCAATAGTTAATGCATATAAGTCAGAGCCAATAATAATTAACAAGCAAGTGTTAAAAGACTTGGAGAAAAAGCAATGGAAGGTGGTAATTAAAGACTGGGATTATTTCTTCTCAAGTAATTTGGCTCAACGCTAACTAAACCTATCTGATGAAACTCTTTCTTTATCTATTATTACCAATAATCGCTTTAGGGTTTGGCAGCTGTTCTGCACCCAAAAACGTGGCATATTTCCAGAATGCAGAGGCCATTCGTGGTATGACCCTACAGAACGAGCAGCCCTTTCGTCTACGACCGAAGGATAAGATCAACATTGTGGTTAGCAGTACCGACCCGATGCTGGTGCAGCAGTTTAATCTGACATCAACTTCTCAAAATATGCGTGCCCTTGGTACACACTTAGCACCACAAACATCTGTGGGTGGTTATTCTTCTAGCGGGTCGGGGCAGATTCTTGCCTATACAGTGGACGAGCAGGGCGACATTGATTTCCCTGTACTTGGGAAAATTGCTGTTGAAGGCAAGACCCGTCAAGAGGTTGCAGCTCATATAAGGTCTCGTCTCATTGAACGCGATCTGGTCAAAGATCCTATTGTCATAGTAGAATATGTTAATTTGGCCGTCAACGTCTTAGGTGAAGTGAACCGTCCTGGCCGTATTGACGTGATGAAGGACTACTTCACTATCCTTGATGCAATCGGTGCTGCAGGCGACCTAACCATCAACGGACAACGAGAGAATGTGATGGTTTTTCGCGAGGTTGACGGTGAAGACCAAACTATTGTAATCAACCTGTGTGACCGTCAGGACGTTCTTAGCTCACCAGCTTTCTATTTACAACAGAACGATGTAGTATACGTGACACCAAATCCAAAGCGACAGCGTGAAGCTAATTCTATGGGAAACACGTTTAATCAGCCTTCAATTTGGATTTCCTTAGCATCACTCCTGACCACCATCACAGCTCTTTTATTAAGATGAACAATTACGAACAACTATAAACAATAATGAGCAATTCTAACGATAGCTTTTTAACGATTTCGGATTTGTGGCATCTCTGTGCTGCTCGTTGGCGATGGTTTGTTGCTTCCATCATGCTGTGCCTTCTGATTGCAGTAAACTATATTCATACTGCCCCATATTTATACACTCGCAATGCTTCTATTTTAGTTCGCGAAGAGACCTTAGGTAATAATACAACCGAGAATAATAGTAAAGACTTCAATCAGATTGGTTTTGTAAATCAAAAAAACAACGTTACTGACGTTGTGACCCACATCACTTCGATAGATGTTCTTATTGCAGTAGTAAACCGTCTAAATCTGTCATTGACAGAGGGGGAAACGATTGATGAAGCGTTGTCAATCCAGTCTCGTCTCACAGCTGAATCCGAAGGGATTGGTTCAAACATCATCAATTTAACTTACTTGGATTCCTCTACAACAAAAGCAGAGGAAATACTTTCACTAATCATTCAGACATATAACGAAAAATGGCTACAGGACAAACAGCAAGTCACCCAAAACACATCGGATTTTATCGATTCACGCCTACGCCTTTTAGAGCAAGAATTAAATATTGTAGATGACAGCATTTCGTCATACAAAAGTCGCTTTGGCATTACTGAGTTGACACGCGTGAGTGACATTTACTTGCAACAACAAAGTCAGGCAGATGCCGAAATCCTTAGATTGACGAATCAAAAAGCAATGGCCGAATACATCCGTAGCCTGTTGGAAGACAAATCTCAGAAGAATCAGTTGCTCTTGGTAAATTCGGGAATAGACAATAGCCTGATAGAGTCGCAGATAACGCTCTATAATAGCACGTTGCTGCAAATGCAGAGCCACATGGAATATACCTCTGGGCAAAATCCATTAATGATTAACCTTGAAAAGGAACTGAACAGTTTGCGCAAGAATATCTATGCCAACGTCAATAACCATATACGCACCATTGACATTCAACTGCGTTCTTTGAATGACTATCATGGAAAGGCAAAATCGAAAATCATTTCTAACCCAAATCAGGCGAAACATCTCATTTCTATTGAACGCGACCAAAAGGTGAAAGAAAGCCTTTACATGTACCTTCTACAGAAAAAAGAGGAAAACGAAATCAGCATTACTTACAAGTCAGCTCCCACCCAAATTATTGACATTCCTCATGGTAGTGGAAAACCAACCTCACCTAAATGGAAGAAGATTCTTTTGGCAGCCATTTTGTTAGGTTTTATTGTTCCCGTGGCAGTCATTTTTGTGCGCGCCACCCTTGACAACAATGTACGCGATCGCTATGACGTAGAACGCAACTGTAACATCCCATTCCTTGGTGAAGTTCCTTATTCTGGTCGTGAGCACAGTTTAGAGAGTCTGTTGATGCGGTTCGGTATAGGCCGCAAGGCAAAATCAGGTGGTATCGTCGTTGGTCCCGACATGCTCAATGCCTCGAATGAGGCGTTCCGAGTCCTGCGAAACAACATGGATTCAATCAGAGCAGATAAAGGCATAGACAAAGGATGCAGAGTCTATCTTATCAAATCTACAAAGATAGAGGTTGGAAAGACCTTTGTGGGTATGAACTTGGCAATAACCAAGGCTATTGGTGGCAACCGTGTTCTTTTTATCGATGGCGACCTGCGTCAGGCCTCTGCTTCGCGACTTTGGCGCACCCCATTACTTGGTTTGTCCGACTATCTCTGTGGCGAGGAAAGTGATTACCGCAAGTTGCTCTGGCACCCAGAGGGCTATCCCACGTTGGATGTTTTAGCAGCTGGAGCTCTTCCCACCAATCCTACAGAAATGTTGCAAGGTCCATTGTTTGGACAACTTCTCGACACTGTAAGGCAGCATTACGACTGTGTATTCATCGACAGCCCGACTGCTGGTATTTTAGCTGATGCCGACATTATGGAGCACAGCACAGATTGTACACTATTCATCATTCGAGCAGGCCAATTCAATCGCCACCGGTTAAACGAACTCAGTCCTATTGAAATCATCAATGGTGGTGGCAAACCGCAATACATCATACTAAACGGCGTAAGCATCAATGCCCGCTATGGTTACACCTATCTACATAAGTATGAACGGAGCGAAGAAGATAAGAAAACAACGACAATAAGCAAAAAGACCATTTTGTTGAATAAGATCATTTTCAAAAAAAAGAATCATAAAGCGTAATACTATGTTTACAGTCCATCCATCCAGCTATATCGACGATAATGTCACTATTGGTGACGGAACCAAGATTTGGAATTTCTGCCATGTCCAAAGTGGAGCCGTCATCGGCAAAAACTGCTCGTTTGGGCAGAATGTCAACATTGGAAACAATGTAAAGATTGGCAATGGCGTTCGTATCCAGAACAACGTCTCCGTCTATGAGGGCGTGGAACTCGAAGACAATGTGTTCTGCGGTCCCTCTTGTGTATTTACCAACGTCAACACACCTCGTGCCCATTTCCCTGTGCATGGGGTGTACGCCAAAACGCTCATTCGTGAAGGTGCCTCCCTTGGAGCCAATTGTACGATTGTCTGTGGTCATAACGTAGGCAAAAGTGCACTCATAGGTAGTGGCTCTGTCGTTACAAAGGATGTCAAAGACTATGCATTAATGGTTGGCGTACCTGCTCGTCAAATAGGCTGGGTATGCGAATGTGGCAAACGTCTGGACAAGACTTTAAAATGTGATTGTGGTCGCACCTATCACCTAGAAGGCGATACATTGATTAAAAAGTGACACTCCTTACATCATCCATCTAACATCATACATCAATTATGCAATTCAGAGATTTAGCAAAACAGTACCAAGTACTGAAAAACGAGATAGACCAAGCCATGCTGAGCGTGGCATCTGGAGCCCATTATATCATGGGGCCGGAAGTAAAGGAACTGGAGCAGCAGTTAGCCGAGTATGTCGGTGTGAAGCACTGCCTGACTTGTGCCAACGGAACCGATGCACTTACGCTGGCACTGAAAGCCTGGGGCATCGGCCCTGGCGATGCGGTGTTTGTGCCAGATTTCACCTTCTTCGCCTCAGCTGAAGTGGTGGCATTGGAAGGAGCCACGCCTGTGTTTGTCGATGTTGACGACACCACCTTCAATATTGATGTACAGAGTCTGGAAACGGCCATCCAGAAAGTGCTGGCCGACGGACAGCTAACGCCAAAGGTCATCGTTGCCGTCGACCTCTTTGGACTTCCCGCCGACTATCCAAAAGTTAAGGCCATTGCCCAGAAGTATAATCTGTTGATCTTAGAGGATGGTGCCCAAGGCTTCGGCGGCAGCATTGATGGGAAAAAGGCTTGTTCTTTCGGTGACATCGCCACGACCTCTTTCTTCCCTGCCAAGCCTCTCGGCTGCTATGGTGATGGTGGAGCCGTATTCACCGACAATGATGAGTGGGCCGCTCTCATGAACTCCTATCGTGTACACGGTAAGGGTACTGACAAATACGACAACGTACGTATTGGCATGAACTCACGCCTTGACACCATGCAGGCAGCCATCCTGCAAGTGAAGCTCCGTGCTTTCGACAAAGAGGTGGAACGGGTGAACGCTGCTGCCCAACAGTACACGCAACTCCTGAAGGACTATGTGAAGACACCTGTCATCCCCGAGGGCTTCGGTTCCAGCTGGGCACAATACACCATCCAGTTGCCTACTGAGGCCAAACGCAACGAGTTACAGGCAGCATTGAAGGCAGCGGGCATCCCATCGATGGTCTACTACCCCAAGCCCATGCACGAGCAAACGGCGTTCCAGCATCTTACATCTTACATCTTACCTCAGACATCTGTAAAACTGTCACAAACAGTTTTGTCGCTGCCCATGCATCCTTATTTGGAATTATCGGATATTGAGAGCATCTGTTCTGTTCTTATTGCCTCATTATAAAGAAAAGCTTCCGCTCTATGAAAGTTTGTGTCAAGGGCAAGTTAAATCAAATCGCTCAGCTGAATGATTTCCTCGATGATTGGAATCATGAGATGCAGATTGGTGACCAACTGGACTGCGTAGCTGTTACAAGCCATCAGGAGTTCGACGCGATAAAGAGGAGGTTCCCCATTGGATTAGGGAGTATCTTCGTTGGTTTGACATACGTCTGGCATGAAATGCTGCCAAAGATAAAAGCTACCAGAAAGTTCTACTACTTCTTCTCAAGAGGACGTCATCGTACCTACAGCCGTACTGAGATCCTTGGCAGAATATGCAGGGCGGGCTTTAAGATTGAGAACGAAGAGAACCTCAATGGCTCTTTGCATGTGGTTGCCAAGAAAAGATCCGAACCACTTGAAAGAAATGAGACTTGCGAATCGCCTATATTGAGGATGAAGCGTACTGGCAAGGATGGAAAATTGATTGAGGTCTACAAATTCAGGACCATGCATAGTTATTCCCAGTATATCCAGGATTATGTGTATGAGTTGAACAAGCTGGACCACTCTGGAAAACTAACCAATGACTTCCGCGTCAATTTCTGGGGACGGCTGTTCCGCTCAGCCTGGCTCGATGAGCTGCCCATGCTTGTTAATGTGTTCAAGGGCGACATGAAATGGGTAGGTGTACGTCCACTGACCCAGCATTTCTTCTCGCTCTATACCCCCGAGATGCGAGAGCTTCGCAGCAAGGTAAGGCCGGGCATGCTGCCTCCTTTCTATTATGAAAAGAAAACACCCATAGGACTTGACGAGATCCAGGCTTCAGAACGACGTTACATCGAGGCATATCTGCAGCATCCTTTCCGTACCGACTGGCGCTACTTCTGGGGTACCGTATTTAATATTCTGGCAAGGAGCAAATCCAGTAAATAACATGAAAGTCAGCGTCGTCATTCCTGTCTATAACGTCAAGCCCTACTTGGAGCGTTGCGTCAATTCTGTGCTGCGTCAGACTTACAAGGATTTGGAGATTATCCTTGTGGATGATGGCAGTACTGACGGCAGTGGTGAACTATGTGACCAGATTGCCCTTACAGACAAGCGTATCAGCGTCATTCATCAGGAGAATCAAGGACTATCTGGAGCTCGCAACATAGGCATTCGTAATGCTACAGGAGAATACATCATCTTCTTGGACTCAGACGATGAGTGGGTGTTAGACGACGGACTGGAAAAGCTGATACAGGAAGGTGGTGATAACGACTTGCTCGTTTTCAGATGTATTGACATTTGGGGGGACGGGCGTCGAATAAAGAGGCGTGAGTATGATGTGGAAAACATCAACAAGCTCCCTGATGCACAAGCTGTTTTTGCCTATTTGGTACAGACCCAGCAACTCCACGTAGCCGCCTGGACTGTAATGGTCCGAAAAATTGTACTAACCGACCACGAAATTTATTTCCCTTCGCGCCTTATCAGTGAGGATATCTTTTGGAGCCTCCATCTATGGCAATTTGTGCAAACCGTAAAAGTACTCAATCTATATCTTCTAGGTTATTATCATCGGGAAGGGAGCATTACCACCTCACCCTCCATCCGTGTGTATAACAGCTACGATACCATCTTTACGTATTGGAAGGAGCAAATTAGCAATAACTGCACAAACGCCACAGCCGTTGCAGCCTATTTAGCTGATATGTGGATAAATAGAGGGTATCATTATTACCAGCTTAATGAAGCTGACAAACCTGTTGCTCTTAATATCTTGAAACGACATGCAAACCTTTTGAACTTTGCCGGGACGCCCAAAGCATGTCATGTGAAGATAATGAATCATTCCATTGGAGTTAAAAATACCATACTCGTATTAGGACTTTACTGGCGTATACGAATGCGTATAAAAAAGCATGTTATATAAGTTACACACCTATATTTTTATTGTTGGTTTATTAACTATTGGTTTCATGGCCGTATTAGCCTATGAAAGGGCAATTGATTTAATGACTTTAATTCCCTTGGGGGCTTTTATAACACAGACATGCTTATTGCTTTTTTTTTCGCGCGAAGACATGTGGAAGGGTTATACTATTCCCTCCGAGAAGACACTCTTCTTTACCGTCTTGGTCTATTCCGCCATGCTGGGTACAGTGTATATGTGGATTTCATATTATTACGATGGGGACACTTTTATGTTCAGCAAATCCGATGCAATATTATATTACACCGAAAGTATGAAAGCATCTGATATAGGATTCTTTGAGGTCATGAAGGACTTGACTAAAAGGAAGGCATTTGATGATTGGGGTGCTTATTTCTTTGATTGCTTAATGATGTCTCTCATTCCGTCAAAAATATTCCTTAATGCCATTTATATGTTTTTGGGAGCAACTTCTTCGGTATTCCTTTTCAGAATTGCTCAGCATTACATGCCCAATATCCATGCCTATTTAGCAGCTTTAGGCTATGGCACATCATCATTCTTGATATTCTATAATTGTACCTTTTTGAAAGAACCTCTTTTTGTGTTTATCGTCATTTCTGTTGTGTATCATTTGTATCAGTATCTCATTACACAGTCATACGGATCTTTATTTTTAACTATACTATGCCTGTCGCTCATTCCTTTTTTTCGCCCTGCTGTTGCAGCTATGCTCACCGTCTCTGCTCTTATTTACTATGGCATAACACAAAGGGGCAAGGCCATATCGCTGTTTATCTATATAAGTGCAGCAGTTGGGGGCATTGTTGCTATGACGATGATGAAAGGAGCTGTAGATGCCTACACAGCAGATGGCGATGTAGATGCAGTCATTGCTTATCGCAGCAATGAAAACTATTCAGGCTCTTTTAATTACTTTGTCAGTTTTTTCGGTGCATACCTCGGTCCATTTCCAACTATTTTTTCCAAAGAGCCAGGAACTCCAACACACCTTCAGTTCTACGGATCGGGGCTAACCTATAGGCTTTTTCTTATGTTCCCATTCTGGTATGGCGTTTATATGGCCTATAAACATAAAATGTTAGAATTACTGCCTATCATTTTGTTTATTGTGTTAGAGATGTCAGCAACGGCATATATTGTTGCCAGTATGGAACTACGAAAAGTGATGCTACATATACCGTTTATGTATATTCTGTCATATTATGGCATCTACCATATATTTCAGTCAGAACGATCCATAACTATCTTTAAATATTTTAATTTTGTATTTGTCTTAGGTGTCTTGTTTTTATGGAATGTCATAAAAGTGAAATCATAGACTTTGTATGAAAATATTAATTGTAGCCAACAATAAAAATGGCTTCTTTGCGCCATTTGTCACAGAACAGGCAGAAGCTGTACGCCGATTAGGTGTAGAAGTTGAATTCTTTGGTGTAAATGGTAAAGGTATTCGTGGTTACCTCAATAATCTTATCTATCTGAAAGAGAAAATACTTAAATATCACCCCGACTTGATTCATGCTCACTATGGACTCAGCGGTCTATTAGCTAATTTGCAAAGAAGGACTCCCGTCGTGACCACTTATCATGGTAGTGACATTCATTCAAAAGGGAAGAATCTTTTCTTATCACGGATAGCAATGCGGCTTTCCGCCTACAATATTTTTGTGTCTGAAGGCTTGCAAAAACAAGCTGCGTTTCATGGAAGGAATCAATGCGTCTTGCCATGCGGAGTAGATATTACCACTTTTTTCCCCATAAAACGTATGGAGGCTCGGAATCTCCTTGGTTGGGATTTAGATGGCGAATATGTCCTCTTTGCCGGGTCTTTTGACAGCGAGGTAAAAAACAGCACATTAGCCAAGGCCGTAACAGAAATGATTCCAGGTGTGCATCTGATGGAATTGCGTGGATATAATCGAAAACAAGTAAATATATTATTAAATGCTGTGAATTGCTTGCTGATGACATCCTATCGTGAAGGTTCTCCTGTCGTAACAAAAGAAGCGATGGCCTGCGGGACTCCCATTGTTTCTGTCAATGTGGGCGATGTGGCAAAACAGATAATGGGAGTAGAAGGTTGCTACGTTACTTCGAATAATAAAGACGATATTGCAAAATGTCTACAGCAAGCTTTGAATTTTGAAGGGGAAACAAAAGGATACCAACATCTTCTTGATATAGGTCTTTCCAACGATATAATTGCGAAACGACTAATGGATATATATACTGCGGCAGTACCGTCATGTTCGTTATAAAAAAAGAAAATGAAAAATGAAAATACTTATCTATTTGGCACATCCTGCCCAGTATCATTTCTTTAAAAACCCCATGAAGCTATGGCAGGCAAATGGTCATGATGTGAAGGTTTTAATAAAAACAAAGGATATATTGGAGGATTTGCTGAAAAGTGATGGCATATCTTATATCAACATAGAGGAACATGTCAGGAGACAATCTAAGTTGTCAATTCTGACCGCTTCGTTACAAAGGACATTCCAAATATGGAAAATTGCCCGATCGTTCCACCCTGATGTCTTAATAAGTACTTCTGCTTCTATAGCTCAAACAGGATGGCTGCTGCGTAAGCCCGCCATAACAGTATTGGAGGACGATATTGATGTGATACCTAATTTGGCAAGACTTGCCTATCCATTCACTCGCAGCATCGTTGTGCCAGCTGTGTGCAGGGTAGGAAAATGGGAAAATAAGAAAATTGCGTATCAAGGTTATATGAAGTTGGCCTATCTCCACCCCAAAAGGTTCGTTCCTTCTCGGGATGTAGTAACCTCATACGGTCTTTATCAAAAATATATTCTTATCAGACTTGCCCAGTTATCGGCTCATCATGATATAGGCATCCAGGGATTGAGTCACACGATAGTGAACAAGATTATTCAGATGGCAGAGGAACGTGGTTTTAGTGTTTATATAAGTTCAGAAAAGGCCATGGACGACTCTTTGCAGAAATATCAGTTGAAGATTGACCACAGGGACATTCACCATTTGATGGCATTTGCCTCGCTTTTAGTATCCGACAGCCAAAGTATGTCTGTGGAGGCTGCCATGCTCGGAACACCTTCTCTTCGATATAGTGACTTTTCTGGACGAATCAGTGTGTTGGAAGAATTAGAGCAGCAATACCATCTAACGTTTGGAATACCTACGGATTCTGGCGAACGACTTATCGCCAAGGCGCAGGAGATTCTTTCGATGGAGAATCCTAAAGTAACTTTCCAAGCCAGGAGGAAGAGAATGTTGGAAGACAAGATAGATGTAACGGCTTTTATCACCTGGTTTGTCGAGGAGTATCCGAAAAGCCATGATATTATGCAACGTACACCAGACTATCAAAACAGGTTCAAATAATGGAAAAACAAAGCATTACATATCGGTTGCTGAAACTTATTGGATTAAGGTATTCAGAAAGTGAGTATGGGAGTGTCTCACTTGGCTTTGCCATCAAGAAATTCTATAAGAAAGTCCGTAACACCTTCCTTATGAAATATTGTTTCAATATAGCGATACTGGCACCTTTTAACACAAGGAAAGTGCGCCCTGCCATTCTCCGCTGGATGGGCTGCAAGGTTGGGAAGGGTGTGTTTATTGGTGATAATGTTTATGTTGACAAGAACTTCCCTGAATTAATAACAATAGGCGACAACAGCTATATTACAGGAGGAACCACGCTCTTGTGCCATAAGAGAGACATCAGTAATTATCACAAAGGTGTTCGATTGTTTGACCTCCCCTACAAAGAAGCTCCCATTACTATAGGCGAAGGGTGTTCCACGGGAACAAACACGTTGATACTTCCTGGAGTAACCATTGGTGATGGTGCTGTAATCGGTGCTGGTTCATTAGTAACAAAAGACATTCCTGCATGGACATTGGCCGTAGGTCGTCCCGCTAAAGTTATAAAAGAATTCAAGTAAAAATGACAAAAAATATAGCATGTATGACCAATGACGTGGAAACCACGTCTATTGTAAATGGTGGACTTCGTGATGAGACGGGGGTAAAAGTGTGGAAGGAAGGACTCCCCATGCTACTTGACCTTTATGACAAATATGGAGTAAAGGCCACCTTTTTCTATATCGCCAACTTTGCCAAGCAGCACCCGGAAATCATCAAGATAGTGCAGGCCCGTGGACATGAGATTGCCTGCCATGGACTGACACACCGCCATGACAAGGCCTTCGATATGATGCCATATAGCGAGCAACTTGAACACTTGACTACAGCAAAAAAAATCCTCGAGGACATTGCTGGTGAAGAAGTAGTTTCTTTCCGTGCTCCTGCTCTCCGTGTCAACTTCGACACACCCAAGGCAATGATTGATGCTGGGTTTAAATATGATAGTTCGGTGGCTCCACAGCGCATGGATATGTTTATGTCGCTTGGTAGCAAGAACAAGCTTCAATGGTTCGGTGCACCAAGAACGCCCTATCATACCGATGAAAATAATCTGGCAAGGAAAGGTAAGTCCCCAATTATCGAGGTTCCTGTTTCTTCATTCGTCGTTCCCTATATTGGCACGTTTATGCGTATATCACCCTCTTTGAATGCATTGACACGACGATTGCTTTATATTGAAACCAATAATACAGCTAAACCCATCAACTTCCTGATTCATCCCAACGAGGTGATTACCGAGACGAATCTTCACACAGAAACACAACGGCGGGCATCAAGTTATATTGGCTATCTGCTGTCTGATGTATTAAGACGGAAACTAAAACAGAAAAACCTTGGACTTGACGCGCTGAATCTGTTTGAAAAAGAGGTCAAGTATTGGGCTTTAAAAGAATATGGGTTTAAAAGAATTAAAGATATAAAAGTCGTTTAGAAATATCCATGGGTACTGGCATCGGATATGTTTACAAGTATATGATTGAATACAAAGCAGGTGTTCCTATACCTGTAATTTGTTGTACTGCTGTGATTGTTGGCATAATTATTGGCATGTTATACAAAACAAATTCAAGTGTCATGCAGTTCATCAGAAATACATCATGGTGTTTGCTCATTGGATATGTGTTTTTAGTACTGTGCGCAACTGTAATATTTCGACAAGACTCTGGAGAAATGCGCTATTCATTACAACCTCTATGGTGCCATTCAACCATATACTATAAATATATGGCAGGAATGGTTCTCAACATTCTTATGTTTATGCCTATTGGTTTTTTGTGTGGAGTTGCAATAAGGAATATAAATGCATTTAAGATTATAGGAGTAGGATGTGTATTGTCCATGAGTGTTGAAACAACCCAGCTTCTTACAAGACGAGGCGTATGTAATATTGATGATGTTATTCACAACACATTAGGTTGCATCATTGGTTATGGAATTGTGAAGTTGTTTAAAAAATCGATTAAAAAACGCGAAATAATAAGGCCATGATTAAAATATTGACGATAATAGGGGCACGGCCTCAGATTATTAAGGCAGCAGCAATTTCACGGGCTGTAAAAAACAAGTTTGCAGATGTTATTGAAGAAAAAATTCTGCATACAGGGCAACACTATGATGAGAACATGTCAGCCGTTTTCTTTGAGGAACTCGGCATTCCCAAACCCGACTACAATCTCGGAGTGGGATCCGGTATGCATGGTGAACAGACTGCAAAGATGATTAAAGGAATAGAGGAAGTTCTGACATCAGAGCACTTTGACGGGATGATATTATATGGGGATACCAATTCTACATTAGCGGGTGCATTTGCAGCTTCCAAGTTGCATATACCAGTGTTCCACATTGAAGCAGGGCTCCGTTCCTTCAACATGTCTATGCCTGAAGAAGTAAACCGCATCGTATGTGACCAACTATCAAGTATTCTCTTTGCACCGACGCAAACAGCGATAGAAAACCTACAGCACGAAGGATTTTTAGACTCGAAAACGACCTTCAAGGATGGACACAAACGTAAGGTCGTAAATGTTGGTGATGTGATGTACGATAACAGTATGTATTATGCTAATATGGCAGAACATCGTTCTGACATATTAACACAAATCGGTGTGGAAGCCGGGGCATATATCTTAACAACGATTCACCGTCCAAACAATACGGATGACCCGCAACGATTGACAGACATCATAATAGCCTTACTTGACATTGCTGAGTCAAAAAAAATAGACTTGGTACTTCCCTTGCACCCAAGAACCCGAAATTTGCTTGAAAAAAATCTTCTCCCAGAAGTATACGAACGGCTTATGACTTCCAAATATGCGAAAATTATCCCGCCAGCCTCATTCTTCGACATTATAGTTCTGGAAAAGAATGCCCGTATCGTAATGACAGATAGCGGAGGAGTGCAGAAAGAGGCGTTCTTCTTTGAGAAGCCTTGCGTGATTCTTCGTCCAGAGACAGAATGGGTGGAGATTGTGCAACACCATGCCGGCACTATTGCAGACGCAGACCGAAATCTTATTATTTCCGCATACGAAGAACTTGTTGGTAGAGAAGTGAAGTTTCCACCATTGTTTGGTGATGCTCATGCCGCAGAAAAGATTCTTTCGGAAATTACGGACTACTTGGTATAAAAAGTACATAAGAATAGGCATTTCATTACTTTTATGCTGACTGATAGACCAAGACGAGGCTATGCCGTGGGCATCCAAGAATTCGACACCATCCGCACGAAGGGGTCGGTATATGTAGACAAGACCGAATATGGGTGTAAGATGGTGAGTGCAGACGCGCAAACAATATAATTTGTTTCAAACCTAAAATAAACATGAGCATTTGAAAATGGCAAAAAAGAAAACTGATAACATTAAAACCAAACAAAAAGTTATGGAAAAGAAAAACTTTGCATTGATTGGAGCCGCTGGATATATTGCTCCACGTCACATCAAGGCTATTGCTGACACTGGTAACAACCTATTGGTCGCTTACGACAAGTTTGACAGTGTAGGACGTCTTGACAGCTCGTTCCCCGACTGTATGTTTTTTACAGAGAATGAGCAGTTCGACCGTTACTGCTCGAAACAGATGCGCAAGCCCAATCCACTGCACTTCACTTCCATCTGTACGCCTAACTACACCCACGATGCCTTCATCCGTTATGGACTGCGTCTAGGCACGGATGTGATTTGTGAGAAGCCCTTGGTGCTGAACCCTTGGAACATCGACAACCTGGTGGAGATGGAGCAGGAGACCGGTCATAAGGCCTATACCATCCTACAGCTGCGCCTGCACGAAGCCATTGCTGCATTGAAAAAGAAAGTGGATGAAGGTCCGAAGGACAAGATCTATGATGTAGACCTGACCTATATCACATCGCGTGGTAAGTGGTATTATATCTCATGGAAGGGTGACATCCGCAAGAGTGGTGGTGTTGCTACTAATATCGGCGTACACTTCTACGATATGTTGCAGTGGGTGTTTGGTTCGGTGAAAAGGAATGTAGTACACGTGATGAGCTTCGACCGCGTAGGTGGCTACCTTGAGTTTGAGAAGGCTCGTGTCCGTTACTTCCTGAGTATCAATGCTGAGTGTCTGCCTGCCAATGCCGTACAGGGTGAGAAGAAGACTTATCGCACCTTGAACATCGATGGCGAGGAATTTGAGTTCAGCGTAGGCTTCACAGAGCTGCATACTAAGAGCTACGAAAAGATTCTGGCTGGTGAGGGCTTCCGCATCAGCGAGGCACGCCCCAGCATCGAGATTGTCAGTGATATCCGCAACTCATCACCGATTGGACTGAAGGGCGACTACCATCCATTGTGTAGAATGCCATTGGCTGCACATCCGTTTGGATGGGACGACAAGAGGTAAGTACAATTCATAATGCATAATGCATAATTCGTAATTCGAAATACACATGTCCTACACACCCAGCAGTTCGCGTATGATGAAGAACACCATCCTGCTCTACTTCAGGATGGTGCTCATGATGTGTATAAACCTGTACACATCAAGAATCGTCCTGCATACTTTAGGGGTGGAGGATTATGGTATTTATAATGTTGTGGGAGGTGTGGTGGTCATGTTCAGTTTCCTTAATGAGAGCATGACCGCCTCCACACAACGTTTTCTTTCTTTTGAGCTTGGAAGGGGCAACCATGAACGACTTCACGAGGTCTTCATCACAAGCTTGCATATCCACATGCTCATTTCGCTGATTGTCATTGCACTTAGCGAAACTGTTGGACTGTGGTTTGTGATGGAGAAGATGGTCATTCCACCGGAACGTATGACAGCAGCCTTATGGTGTTACCAGCTTAGCATTTTCACGGCAGTACTGACTGTCATGAGTTATCCGTACATATCTGCCATCATCGCTCATGAAAAGATGTCCTCGTTTGCATATATTGCCATCATAGATGCTATCTTAAAGCTGCTGTTGGTCTATCTGCTGTTAGTTTTCAGTTATGACCGTCTGATTCTTTATGCTATTTTGTATGCCGCTGAGAAGTTTATGATCAGAATGGTTTATAACATCTACTGTATTCGGCATTTTGAAGCATGTAGATATAGTTTTGTTTTCCGAAAGTCTCTCTTCAAGGACATGGCCTCTTTTGCAGGATGGAGTATGTTTGGAAATATTGCATATATCTGCTATAACCAAGGATTAAACATTTTGCTGAATCTATTCTTCGGGCCAATTGTTAATGCTGCTCATGCTGTTGCTACTCAAGCAAAAGGAGCTGTTGGTAATCTTGCAGAAAATTTTCGATTGGCTATTAATCCACAAATTACAAAGACGTACGCTACAGGCCAATTGGAAGAGACGCATAAACTTATCTACAAAGGTAGTAGGCTAACGTTTTGCCTGTTGTTGATTGTATGTCTTCCGCTTATTATTGAGACCTCCACAGTTCTCGGTATTTGGCTGAAAGAAGTTCCTGAAGGTTCCGTTGTGTTCCTTAGACTTCTATTTGTTATCCTGATGATACAGCAATACTACGGCCATTTAATCACTGCTGTAGCTGCAACTGGAAAAATCAAAAAGTACGAAATAGTAGTGAATGGCATCTTGCTCACTATCATTCCTGTATCTTATCTTACACTTCAACTGGGAGGACCACCGTTTTCTGTTTTTGTGGTCTATTTAATTATGGTCATCATTTCCTATGTAGCCATCCTTAAGATTGTATTACCCATGATTCATTTGAGCTTTCTGGATTATGTCAAATATGCAATCAAGCCTTGTGCTGTAGTTTTGCTATTGTCTTTGGTTGTGCCTGTATCTCTTAAACTACTGATAAGCCCGGGCTTAGTGTTCTCAATTTTTACCATTATCCTAACAGTTATCAGCACAAGTGCTATTAGTTTCTTGTTAGGTCTTGATGCAGAAGAAAAGAATCTTATCTTGGGTAAAATCAGAAAGATTACGAAAACTGGGAAATAGAGAACAATAGTAAATGACTATCGTAATGGAACGAGAAATGCCCAAAATAATCCACTACTGCTGGTTTGGCGGTAAACCACTACCAGAACTGGCAATCAAGTGCATTGCGTCTTGGAAAAAGTTCCTTCCCGACTATGACATCAAAGAGTGGAATGAAACTAACTTTGATGTGTACCGTACAATCTATACTGCCGAGGCCTATCGATTGAAAAAATATGCTTTTGTAAGTGATTATGCCCGTTTTTGGATTCTTTACCACTACGGTGGGATCTATTTCGATACAGATGTCGAGGTCATCCGACCCTTGGATGACATCTTGTCTAAAGGAACGTTCGCAGGTTTTGAGTGTCAGGAAGGAATAGCTCTGGACAATCCGAATGGGACAATGAATCCTGGGTTGGGAATAGGGATATGGAAAGGACATCCGTTCTTTAAACAGATGTTGGATTTTTACAATCAAGATCATTTTATACGTTGGAACGGCAAAAACACAGGAACAGTCCCCTTTAGGGCGACACGCTTCTTAGATTATGAGCACAAGGAAGTTCTGGAAGGTGGTATTGTCAAGGTAAGTGATTTGTTCATCTATCCGATCGAGTATTTCTGCCCTTTCAATTATTTTACTCGTGAAATGAAGATCACCGAGAACACACGTACCATCCATCATTATATGGCGTCGTGGGTAAAGAAAGTAAATCGTTGGAAGAATATGCGTTATAGACTATGGGCTATATGTATGAGGATCTTTTGCACATTAGAGCATCAAATTAAAACGAAGAGTTGAAAATAGAATGAAGCTGCTTCTTTTTCCTCTTGTCTTACTCATTTTTCTTTTGACGTCTGGTGATACCATGGCACAGGGCGTAAACACTGCTGTACAGGAGGTAAAACTGACAGGAATGGTGATTGGGACACTGAAGTCGATAGATTATAATACCAATAAGGCATCAACGACAGTTAATACCCGTGAATGCGCCTTTGATGATAACCTAAACACCTTTTTTGCAGCATACGAACGCAGCTATGCATGGGTAGGGCTGGATTTGGGCGAGCAACATATCATCACACGTATAGGCTGGTCTCCGGCTCGTCTTGAACGAGGTGCAGAGAAACTACTACTGGGTGTCTTCGAGGGAGCCAACACACCCGATTTTATGGACGCTTTGCCACTGTATATCATTACACAGACGGTGTCATACGGGATGATGAATTATGCTAAGGTGATAAACTCTAAAGGTTTTCGATATGTACGCTATGTGGGACCGGCTAACGAACAATGCAATATAGCAGAGATAGAATTCTATGGATATAAAGGTGAGGGCAATGATTCCAGTCTTTATCGACTCACAAACCTGCCAACAATCAGTATACACACAGAAAACAACGTGGAGCCATACGACAAGGTTCATGACATCAACGCGCTGATAACAGTCATCAGCGACAAAGGAAAAGAATTGCGAACAGACTCTGGTGGTGTGCGTTGGCGAGGCAACTATTCTATCAACTTCCCTAAGAAACCTTACCGCATCAAGTTCAACAAAAAACACAAGATGCTCGACGCCCCAGCAAAAGCCAAGAAATGGACGCTCATCAGCAACTACGGCGACAAGACACTGATGCGCAATCTTCTGGCCTTTGAGTTGAGTCGTTGTTTTGACATGCCCTATACACCATACGCCCAGCCGGTAGATGTGCTGCTGAACGGTGAATACAAGGGCTGTTATCAGCTGTGCGACCATATAGATGTCAAGAAAAACCGAGTTGAACTTGTCGATACACTCACAGAGGAAAGGGCAGATTCGCCGAGCATCACTGCATACCTGGTGGAAGTCGATGCCCGGGCATCTGGTGAACCATGCTGGTTCAAGTCCAAGAAAGGCAACCCGGTAACCATTCATTACCCCGACAACGATGAAATAACGGAGTTGCAAAAGAAATATATCGAAGAAAACTTCAATCGGATGGAGGCCCAATGGAAGGACTATTTGGACTTGAACACTTTTCTCCGCCATTTCCTCGTTGGCGAACTGTCGGGCAATACTGATACCTACTGGAGCACGTATATGTACAAGCATCGTGAGAATGACACTATTTTCACAGGTCCCGTATGGGATTTCGACATCGCTTTTGAAAATGATAAACGCACCTATCCCATCAACAGCAAAACCGATTTTGTCTATCGTAGCGGAGGTAGCGTAACAGGCAATATGAGGACGTTTGTGGACAATATTGTCATCAGGAATGTTGACGCCAAGGCTCAATTGCTTGATATCTGGGGCAAGGCCAGACGGGATCGTATCAACGAGCAATACCTCATGGCATACATCGACTCTATGGAATTGCACCTTCAAGAGTCGCAAAAGCTGAACTTCACGCGATGGCCTGTCATGAATGAATTGGTTCACATGAATTATTCGGTAGCTGGCAGTTACGAAGCAGAAGTTCAGAATGTGCGCCAATACCTCAGTGAACGGCTTCTGTGGATGGACAAGAAGATAGGCTATACCTATGAACCCAATGGCATAGCAAACGTTTCTCACGACATTGTCCTACCCTATCAGATATTCAATCTGTCAGGACAGCCATTTAATGGTGACGTACGGGATCTTCCGCAAGGCATCTATATAGTGAGACAAGGAGGCAAAGCAAAGAAGGTTCAGGTGAAATGACAATTGACTTTACAAAACATGAAAATATGAAGAAATTAGCATTTATAATGGTTATCTTCGCTCTGCTATCGCAGTTTAGCTGTAGCACAGAAGAAGCGACAGAATTAGAGCGCGTCAACGCTGAGTTCTTAGACAGTCTGGGAGGCAACGTCAGTAGTCAACAGTGGTGGCGAACAGCTGTGACACTGAGAATCAACGTCATAACGGACGATTCAGTAAAACTCAGGCTGTTGGGGAAACTGAATGGCAGAACATATCTTTTTGACCATAAAGAACTGGCTTCCAGCGGAACTGTTACGATGACAGCACCGCAAGGACAGGGGAATAGGCTATATCTGAATTGCCTCTACAAAAACAAATTGACAACCCAGGAGATAGTCCTTAATGGCAAACCTGAAGAAATGATAACCTTGAACACAACCGGTGCGTCAAGACAGACGACAAGGGCTGACGGCAACCCGCCTGCTTCCCTCTGCGGAAACAGTATTAACAACAATGCCAAGTATTACCAGTTTACAAACTCACAACTAAACGCTTATTATTCTATAATGAGTTTGGACGAAGAAAAAAAAGACGCCAAGACTGTAGAAGGAAATATCTGCAACTATGAGTTAGAGTCAAACGGGCCATTTTACATCACATGGGTTACTGGCAATGAAGCAGACCAGAAATCGCGCATTTTGGGATACTACTATCATTCTCCCTACACATACGATGACATCAAATATGTTGACTTGTCGGAAACCCACAAATGGGACTATATTGATGGACTGGCCAAGGTGCAATACCAAATCGGACGGGATGACTACGTCGGTGGTTTTCAATTCAAGGCAAACACTTGGTACGACGGCAATTTCGATATGCACGACGTCTATGATGCCACATCGTGCAACAATAACGACCGTATAGGCGACAATGCCTTCGCCATGCAGGCGGTTTATAATCGATATAAAACGGACATCTCAGCACTACGAGGCATCTCGTTTAAGATTGACGTGCCAGAAGGTACACGCATCGGTTTCTTTCTGCGGTCTGACCAAGAAAAATATCCTAATCAGTGGACGCAAATAATATCGAATGGCATCAAGCCATACGTTTCCAATAAAGATGATTTTAAGGGGACCAACTTCTGTGTCGAATTTTTGAACGTAGAAGGAAACGGCAGAGGCACTCACCGCAGCTTTATTAAAGACTACGAGGAAGTTTATTGGATGGGAATGGAAGACCTGATTGAAGGAGGCGACCATGATTGTAACGACGTGATTTTCGGAGTGGTTTCGGATTTAAAGATATGGATGCCTGAAATCGTAGATCCCAAACTGAAAGAAAAACCTGATGATCCAGGCCCCGATGATCCAGGCCCTGATGACCCAGAACCAGAAGACCCAGAGCCAGAAGACCCAGAGCCAGAAGACCCAGAGCCAGAAGACCCAGAGCCTATGGAGGATACCGAACCCTTCCCTTGGACTATTGCCTACGAAGACGTGAACCGCGATGCTGACTTCGACTTCAACGATGCGGTTATCAAAGTGATGCCCGACTATGAGAATGAACTGTGTTGCGTGACGGTGATGGCAGCAGGTTCCACGGCGCGTATGTATCTGCACTACGACGGACCCGACGGCGACCAGAACATGGGTGAGATACATGAGCTATTAGGCAGCAGGAACAGCCAAACATATATCAACACTCAGGGAGCCATAGCAAGTACTCCTTTCGCCATGATCGACTGTGTGCCTTGGCCTAAGGGCTACACGATGGCCAATGATGCCCAGCGTTTTTATATCGAGATACAGAGAGGCACTTGTACCGATTGTACAGATGTGATCACCTTGGCTCACGAACCAGGAAAGATGCCAGAGGCACTGCTTGTTGCCGGCGAGTGGCAATGGCCGTTGGAAAGGACTCATATCTCCTCGTCATACGATGACTTTTCCGGATGGGCAAGCGATGTGACGAGAACACGCTTTTGGGAATGGTACAAGTCCCCCCAGTTGAACACCCATGTTTCGTATTAAACTTAGAATGATTTAGAATCATGAGAATATTTGTGTTATGCTCTTTCGTGTTGCTTTCGGCAGGCATGCATGCGCAAACGACGCAAACTCCAACAGCCAACGACAGCATATTGACGGATAAGGACCCTTTCTATTTGCAACTCTACCTTGGCACCAACAAGTCGGCCAATGAGAACCTACCTTGGACGGAGTTCTCCCAATACCCCTGGTCAACGGGTATCTTCATCGGTCTCGGACGAGAAGTAAACCGCTTGTGGGGTTGGAGGGCTGCACTGCGTATCAACCGCAACAAAAGCCGTAATGTCCCCGAATGCGAATCGAAAGAAGTATGGGGTTGGAGCAACACAGGTTTGTTTGCCGATGCCACCTTCGACGTGACCGATGTGTTCAGAAAGCCGGAATTCATACCAAAGGATTCTGCACACAACATTCTGTCGCACCGTTTCAACTTAAAAGCCTTTGCCGGCATAGGAGCGGCCTACACCTGGGATTTTGACAAAGTACCACTGTCGTACACCCATCCTTACTCACGCTCCAGTAAAGTGCTGCCTGCTTTTCGAGTTGGATTGACTGCCACATGGAAACTTTCAAACAGATGGCGCATTGGTGCAGAACTGAGCCAAACATTGTATGAAGACCATTTCAACGGTGTGGCCTACGATACTCCGTTAGACACCCGCACCAACCTGAAAGTGGGCTTGACCTACCTGTTCATCAAGAAAAAGAGAGTTACCAAGCCCGTCATTCGCCTGAACAAGTTGAAAGAGTGTCCGCTACTGCCGTTCATCATGCCAGACCCGGAGGAAACCAAGCTGAGACAGATTGCCGGACATGCCTTCCTCGACTTCCCAGTGAACGAAACGGTCATCTATCCTGAATACCGCAGGAACCCAGAGGAACTGGCCAGAATCAAGAAGTCGGTAGATAGTGCCTTGTTTGACAAGACTGTTGTTGTGACCCGCATTACACTCCACGGCTATGCTTCGCCGGAAAGTCCCTACAGCAACAACACCCGACTTGCCAAAGGGCGTACTGAGGCTCTGAAGACTTACCTCATCCGGAACTATAATTTCAACTCACAGGTGTTCCAGACCAATTATACGCCTGAGGACTGGGAAAACCTAAGAGGTTTCCTGGTTGACAGCAAGACGCGGAAGGTGAAGGGTGATTTCTGGTACGACAACAAGAACATTGTTGAGACGCCCGAGGTTCCCGACTTCGTGCTCAGCAATCGCGATGAGATGCTACGCATCATCAACAGGGACATGGATCCCGATGCCAAGGAGGAGGTATTGAAGAAAGTTGGCGGTGGAGAGCCTTACAGATGGCTTTTAGAATATGTCTATCCGGGTCTGCGCCACACTGACTATATCATAGAATACAAGGTGAGGGCATTCTCTGTGGAAAAGGGACGCAAGCTCATCTATACACACCCAGAGGCCATGAGCATGGAAGAGATGTACAAGGTGGCGACGAGCTACAAGGAAGGTTCGGAGAACTGGCTTGACGCTCTGCTTATAGCCGTCGAGCAATTCCCCGATGACGAGACAGCCAACCTCAATGCGGCCTGCGGCTGTGTGATGACCAAACGCTTGGTTGATGCCAAAAAGTATCTTCAAAAGGCAGGTTCCACAAGGCAAGCCAGATATGTCGGCAATGTGATTAAGGCCATGGAAGGAACTGTGAACTGGAGAATAGAAAACAGGAGAGTCATTATAGAATAAAGAACTAAAAACTATAAGAAATGAAACAGACAAAGATTTGCGTAATCGGACTTGGTTATGTCGGCCTGCCTTTGGCACGCCTGTTCTCAACAAAGTATGAAACAGTTGGATTCGATATGAACCAGCAACGTGTAGATGCCCTGATGCAAGGCCATGACGCCACGCTCGAGGTGAGTGACAACCTGCTGCAGGACGCCATCAACAACCACGGCTTTGTATGTACAACGGACATTGAAAAGATTAGAAGCTGCAATTACTATGTAGTAGCTGTGCCCACGCCCGTTGACGAGGACAACTACCCTGATCTGCGCCCCCTTATTGGAGCCAGTGAGACCGTGGGCAAGGTCATCTCGAAAGGTGATGTTGTGGTGTATGAGAGTACTGTCTATCCTGGCGTGACAGAAGAGGAATGCCTGCCTGTAGTAGAGCGCGTCAGCGGACTGAAATACAACGAGGATTTCTTTGCTGGCTATTCCCCGGAACGTATCAATCCGGGCGACAAGGAACATACCGTGGAGAAAATCAAAAAGGTGACATCGGGTTCGACACCCGAAATTACTGACTATGTGGATGCCGTCTATAACTCCGTGTTGGTGAACGGTACACACAAGGCTCCGAGCATCAAGGTGGCTGAGGCTTCGAAAATCATTGAGAACTCACAGCGCGACGTGAACATTGCCTTCATGAACGAGCTGGCACGTATTTTCAATGTCATGGGTGTTGACACGCACGACGTCATCGATGCTGCTGCCTCAAAGTGGAACTTCATCAAGCTGTCACCGGGACTCGTCGGCGGACATTGTATTAGCGTGGACCCCTACTACCTGATACAGAAAGCCCAGGTCTATGGTGTATGGCCACGCATCATGATGACAGCCCGCCGACTGAATGACACGATGGGTGAATATGTGGCAGAAAGAGTCATCAAACTGATGAACAAGAAGGGCGTGCTGGTGAAGGATGCGAAAATACTGATTCTCGGCATCACCTTCAAGGAAAATTGCCCCGACATACGTAACACCAAGGTAGTGGACATCTACACGGCGCTGAGTGAATACAGCTCGAACATCACCATTTATGACCCGTGGGCAGATGCCACCCACGTGATGAAAGAGTATAACACTCCGATTGTAAACGAACTGCCCGACGAGAAGTACGACGCAGTCATCTTGGCTGTTGCCCACAACGAATTCCTCAACCTCGACATCAAGTCGATGCTCAACGAGAATGGGGTGGTCTACGATGTGAAGGGTATCCTGCCACGCGACGTCATCGACGGACGATTATAAAATGATTCAAGTTATACTTGCTATCGCACAACAGTAAAAAATACTCGTGCCATAGATTGCTGAGTTGTTATACCAGCCAACAAAAATGTTAAAAAACATTAAGCAGTTTGGCCGTTTGGTATATCTTTCGTATATTTGCACATTATCAATTTTAAGGGATTATAATTATGTTAAAACTATTCAGCAATTTTACTAAAGCATGCTTGTATGCATGTGTATTGGTCGCTTCGATTTCATGTAATGATAGCGACGAGTTCTTTTCAAAAGAAAATGACTCAGTAACAACGAAGGCGAACTTCTTCGACTTCTCGACGACGCAAGCTGTAGACTTGATTGTCGATTATTCTGACTATAAAACCTATGGTCCTGTGTTGTTTAACGTATACAGTGTCAATCCAATTGTCAACGAAGACACGGAAAGCGAATATGTCAATGAGAACATTGAACCTATCTTTACGGCTTACACAAATGAGAAAGGTATGTTTGATGCAACTATCACTCTGCCTGCTTATGCCAAAGTACTGCATATCGTTACTGGTGACTTCACCATCGGTTTGAAACGGTCTATGGTTGAGGTGATTAATAAAGAAGCTAAGGTCAAAATTGTTCGTGAAAAGCCATACAACGAGAATGCTGCGAGCAGACTTACACGCGCAGCAGGGCCTGGTACATCGACAAACGATCTTTCCAAGTTGTTTAACCTCTCGTATATAATCAATCATAGTACTGGAAAAAATACTAATGAACAAATATACAAAGAGTGGGTAACGCCTCTTGGTACTTGGAATTCGGCCAGTGGCCGCCCAGACTACCTTCTGGATAAAGCCACTGCCACACCAGGATTAATGTTCTCTGATGAAGAGTTTAACGGTCTATACGATACAGCGAAAAAGGCTTTGAATGCGGGAACTACTTGTAAGGATACTTATCGTGAGAGTGCTGATCTTACACTGATTACGGACTCAGAGGTGAGTATAACTGCCCTTGGTAGCATGACATGTTGGAATAGTAGCCTTGGCTATTACTATTATACTGCTGAGAAAAAGCCAACCAGTACAAAAGACTTGAATATCATCATGCTTTTCCCCAATACTCAAGATGGACAGAGGGATTTAAGCTGGAACTATCAGGGTAATATAGGTACGGTACGTGGTGATGCCATTCAGTTGATGTATTATCCCAACATTGACAAAGGAGATTTGTCAGGTGCGACCAAAATATTCCCTAAAGGCGTCAAGATTGGTTTCATTTTGAAGCCAAATGGGTGGAGTATGTTAGGAAATGATTACTGCTCAATTAAATCGAATGGTTCAAAATGGAACAAGAAGATTAACATTTGGGCTTCGTCCACCGAAGGTTTTTCTTACTGTCTTAATAATGGCTACAAATATCCCAATACAACAGGAGAGGCTCGCACTGCAAAATTCTCATATGTTTCTCCCAGTGGAAACAATTATGCTATTGTCTCTTTTGAAGATGCTTGCGATGATAAGGATTACGATGACCTGCTATTTGCACTTAATCCAGCAAATGCCTTTGCAGAACTTCCTACAGTATCACAGGGATTGGCCACTACTCATGGTGTCTATGCCTTTGAAGACATGTGGCCCAGTCGTGGTGATTACGATATGAATGATGTCTTAGTTGATTGCAAACACGAAATGGCTTTCTCTGGAGGAAATGTTAAATATGAGACCTACAGCTTGACCACATATCAGAATTTTGTGACGCTAAAGACTGGTTTGGCATTTAAGTTGACAACGCAGGTAACACCACAAAAAATTGAGTTGAAGAGAATAAACCCAGGCAGTGATAAGGCTACAACGGCAACAACTTTTGTAAAGGATGGTAATTACTATTTCTTGACCGATGACATAACAAAACAGCTTGGAACAACCTATATTTTAAAATTGACTTATTCAAACGCGCAGGATGTTGGCAAATTAGCCTCAATAGAACCGTTCATTTATCGTGACGAAGAGAATGGCAAGCGGTGGGAGGTGCATCTGCCTTACTATGCTCCATCCAATAAGATGAATATGAGTTATTTTGGTACAGGTGATGACAGGTCGAATATTTCCTCAGGAGCTTACTATGTGCGAGAAGGCAACTATCCATTCGCTTTTTATTTGGCAAATGCAAAAGCAGAGTATTTCATTGAAAACATTTTGTTACGGGCTAATGAAAGCAAGCCTATTGATAATTTCTTCCCGGAATTTATTGAATGGTCTGTCAGTGAAGGAGCGAAAAATGCCGACTGGTATCTGCATCCTGTCGGACAGTAAAGAACGTGTTAGTATAATAAGAGTAGTAGCAGACGCCTGCAGGTGTCTGCTACTTTTTGATTAAGTTGCAGACAAATAGAAACCTATGAAAGAGACTTCTTCCGTCAAGCTATTTACCGACAGTCTACATAAAATTGCCTACGCCACAGATGCGTCGGTGTATCGGGAGATTCCCTACGGCGTGGCTTTCCCGGAAACAGTGGAGGACATTCAGGAACTGCTGCGCGTAGCCCGTGAGAGGCATACACACCTGATACCACGCGCTGGCGGTACTTCGATTGCCGGACAAGTGGTGGGTAGTGGCATTGTGGTGGACATCAGCAAGCACTGGAACCATATTCTTGAAATCAATCCCAAGGAAGGATGGGCGCGAGTAGAGCCTGGTGTAGTGAGGGATGAACTGAATATTGCCTTAAAGGAATATGGCTTGTTCTTCAGTCCGGAGACTTCCACCAGCAACAGGTGCTGCATAGGCGGCATGTTCGGCAACAACTCCTGTGGTACACATTCCTTGGTTTATGGCAGTACCCGCCATCATGTCGTTGCAGCAAAAGGTGTCCTTTCTGATGGAAGCGTAGAAGAGTTTAGAAATTATAGAATAGAGGAGTTAGAGGAAAGGTTTGGAGAGAAATTCTGGGAAAAGGCCTCACATGAGAGACTGATAGAGAAGATTTATGCGCAGCTCATCAATTACGCTCATGATGAAAAGACGGCAAAACTGATAGAAGAGCACTATCCTGACAAGGAACTGAGAAGACGTAGTTGTGGCTATGCCATTGATGAGGTAATTAAAGGCCTCACCCCCAGCCCCTCTCCCAATAGCGAGGGGAGTATAAACCTCTGTAAGCTACTGGCGGGCAGTGAAGGGACGTTGGCGTTTATTACTGAGATAACTGTTGACCTTGACCCGCTGCCACCTAAGGAGATTATGGTTGTTTGCGGACATTGCGACACCTTGGACAAGAGCTTTGAGGGAAATCTCGTTGCCCTGCAGCATCATCCCACAGCCATTGAACTGATGGATGGCGATATCTTAGAGCTGAGCAAGGGTAATGCTGAACAGGAGAAGAACCGATTCTTTGTAGACGGTTCCCCTGCCGCGCTCCTGATTACCGAACTGAGGGCAGAGAGCCGTGACGAGTTGGACGAGAAAGCCGACGCATTGGAACGGGACTTGTTGCAGAGCGGATTGATATACAAATGTACACGTGTATATGGTGCGGACGTCTCGAAAGTCTGGGCACTTAGAAAGGCCGGCTTGGGCATTCTCGGCGGTATGAAAGGCGATGCCAAGCCTATGGGCGTGATTGAGGACACGGCGGTAGCCCCCAAATACATGTCTGCATATATGAAGGAATTTCAGGCCATGACCCGTCGCCTCGGGGCCAATGTGGTCTACTATGGTCACATCAGCACAGGCGAGCTGCACCTGCGACCCATCATCAATCTGAAGACGAAGGAAGGTCAGCAGCTGTTCCGGAATATTGCCACGGAAACAGCGATGCTGGTGAAAAAGTATCATGGAAGCATCAGCGGGGAGCATGGGGACGGTCGTCTCAGGGGTGAGTTCATCAAAATGCTCTATGGCGACGAGACGTATCAGCTGATGCGTGACGTCAAGCATTGCTGGGATCCTGACGGGATGTTCAATGTTCACAAGATTGTCGACACGCTCCCCATTGACAGCATGCTGCGCTTTGATATAGGCCAGGTATATGAGATAGAACGAGAACTTGGCACAGACCATACCTACTTTAACTGGAAGGCTGACTTTGATGAATGTACGGCTCCGGGTGCCACAGGTGCCAAGAGCCAGATGAATGCACTGATGTGTAGTGTTGAGCAGTGCAACGGTGCGGGCGACTGTCGTAAATCAATCATCATCGGCGGTACATTATGCCCCGCCTACAAAGTCTCCAGAGACGAACTAAAGACCACCAGGGCAAGGGCAAATGTGCTGCGCGAGATCCTGACCCGTGGGGGCGATGAAAGCCTCGTAAAAGAAGTGCTGGATTCCTGTCTCGCCTGTAAAGGATGCAGCAGTGAATGTCCTTCGAACGTAGACATGACCCGTTTGAGGGCGGAGGTTCTTCAGCATTACTACGACAAGCATGGCACACCGCTACGCAGCTATCTCGTTGCCCGCATGGCGCAGATAGAGCAGTTGGGCTTCGCCATAAGGCCGCTCTACAATGCCGTTGCTTCATGGAACCTCAGTTCCGGCCTTATCAAGAAAGCAATCCGGTTCTCTTCCAAGCGACAGATTCCGTCGTTAAGCAGATATTCCATGCGTCAGCTG
>JAEEGL011218152.1_pt1 | contig 41832 bp, 35 predicted proteins | sample 9134231 | NCBI WGS metagenome assembly JAEEGL01 (sample SAMN16246548, study PRJNA631951) | gut metagenome | biome: gut microbiome; feature: rumen; material: fiber-attached | host: Bos | place: Iran: Karaj | collected 2018-10
AAAAGGTAAAAAAAAAGAACTGACCTTCGAGCCTCGACCGGCTTCGAAGGTCAGTTCCCATGATTCTTGGTATCTAACATCTTTTAACCCCGCTTTCTTCAGATTTCCGTTTCTTCGGCAGCCTTCGCGGACACTTTCTCTCGGCTTTTTTGCCGCTCTTGCGGCTCCGTGTAAGCCACGGTGCTTATGCCGGAATCATCCCTGTGCCACAGAACCGGATGAACAAACCCCTCTTCCGGAGGGGACCCGCGGAACTCTGTCCGCTTTCGTCTGTTCTCTTTACTTGAGTTTAGTGTAGCATACTTTTTATAGTCTGTCAACACTTTTTTTCTTTTTTTCAGACCCTATTGTTCTAAACAAAAACGGCGGGAAAACGAAACGCCGTATTCTCGTCCTCCGCTGCGGGAAAAAGAGCCCCGATCCTGTCCTTAATTCCATTAATATCGCCGTCGGACATTGACGCAAACCGCCCGTTTGTGTTATTCTGTTTCTATACAAATATAAAAATAAGGAGGCTTGAAATGCCTGATTCCGCGAACACCGTCGAGGCCTTTGCCCCTTCCCGCTTCACAGCGTCAGGCTGTGTCACCATCAGGGGCAAAAAGATCCCCTACAACGTCACCTCGGAAGACAATATCATTTACTCCGCCGAAGGCAAGGCGCTCGGATCGGTCTTTTCCTACTCCTATATCCGCTCCGACATCGAGGACAATTCCCGCCGCCCGGTCATCTTCGTCTTCAACGGCGGCCCCGGCTGCTCGTGCGTGTGGCTTCACGTGGGCATGTTCGGACCCTACCGCGTAAAATACGACGATCCGGTCAATCCCCCCACCCAGCCGCCCTATGAGATAGAGGAAAACCCGTTCTGCCTGCTGGACGACGCCGACATAGTGCTCATCGACCCCGTCGGCACCGGCTACGGCGTGCTGCTCGATCCCGACGCCGCCGACCGCTTCTGGGGAACCCAGGCGGACGCCGAATCCATACTCGATTTCGTTGAGCTTTGGATCAGCCGCAATCACCGCTGGCAGTCACCCAAGTTCCTGGCCGGCGAGAGCTACGGCACCACCCGCGCCAGCCTTATGGCCGGCATCGGCTCGGGCAACTCGTCCAAGAGGCAGTACGCCATGAGCTTCAACGGCATAATCCTCATCGGCGGCGGCATAAACCCCTACCGCAACGGCGCGCCGACCGAGCAGAGCGTAGTGGCCTTCCCGACCTATTCGGTCACCAACTGGTACCACCACCACACCATCGACAAGCCGGCTGAAGAGGTCATCGAGGACGCGTGGAACTTCGCGATCGACGATTATCTACCCGCTCTGTTCAAGGGCAACAGTCTCAAGGGCAGAGCCCGCAACGCCATAAAAGAGCGCATAAAGCTTTTCACCAACATGGACGACGCCTATCTTGAGCGCAACTATCTGAGGATAGACCGCCGCGAGTTCACCTGGGAGGTCATAAAGGAGCAGCATATGGAGTGCGGCTTCTACGACAGCCGCTTCACCCAGCCGCTGCATTCCAACCGCACCGGTCCCTTCGACACCGTGGCGGATGAGGCCTCCATGGGCAAATTCAGCCCGTCCTTCATCGCGGCGCTCAACGGCCCCATCAAGGAAAAGCTCAACATAACCTTCAACCGTCCCCACGAGGGCGTGTCGTTCGACTGCACCGCCTTCTGGCAGTCAAAGCCGCTCGACCGCACCACCGCCGAAGCCCTTTCCGCCGCCCAGCGCCGCCTGAAAGACATGCAGGTGCTGTTCATCAACGGATATTACGACATGGCGGGCATCCTCGGCAACACCAGGTTCTGCGTGAACCAGTCCGGCCTCATCGAGGAGCGTACCTTCGTCAACGCCTATCCTTCCGGCCACATGGCCTATCTCGGCGACGACAGCTTCGCCCTGATGGAGAAGGATATAAGGGCGCTCATCAACGGCAAGCTGAAAAAGTGATCCCATTATTATTTTACATACAGGAGGACAAACAATGTTCAGAGCAGCAAACGTAGTTGAACCGTTCAACCCCTCAAGGTTCGTAACGGAAAACAACAAGATCAAGATCAACGGCAAGCAGATAACCTATAAGACCATCTGCGAAGACAACGTCATCTACAACGAAAACGGCGTAGCCATGGGCTCCATCTTCTCCTACAGCTATTTCCGCACCGACGTGGATGATCCCGCCCGCCCGGTGATTTTCGTTTTCAACGGCGGCCCCGGCTGCGGCGTCGTATGGATGCATCTGGGAATGTTCGGCCCGCTGCACCTCAAGCTCGACGACCCCGTCAATCCTCCCACGGTACCTCCCTTTGAAGTTACCGAAAACCCCTACTGCCTGCTGGACGACGCAGACCTGGTCATGATCGACCCCGTAGGCACCGGTTACGGTGTGCTCCTCAATTCCGAGTTCCGTGAGAACTTCTATGATATCATGACCGACGCCGAAGCCATGTGCGACTTCATCGAGCTTTGGACCAACAGATATCAGCGCTGGCAGTCTCCCAAGTATCTGGCCGGCGAGAGCTACGGCACCACCCGCGCCTGCACCGTTGCCGGCATCGGCACCGGCGACACCAAGCGCCGTCAGTATTCTTTGAGCTTCTCCGGCGTCATCCTGATCGGCGGCGGCATCTCCCAGAGCTTCGGCACCACCGAAAGATCAGTCACCCAGCTGCCCACCTTCGCCGCCACCAACCTGTATCACCATCCCAAGGACGGCCGCTCCACCGAGGAATTCGCCGAAGAGTGCTGGCAGTTCGCTCAGGACGACTATCTGAAGGCTCTGTTCCAGGGCAACAACCTCAAGGGACCCGCCCGCAAGGCCATCAAGGAAAAGCTCACCTACTTCACCGGCATGAACGACGCCTTCCTTGAAAAGAACTTCCTGCGCATCTCCGCCCGCGAGTTCAGCTGGAACCTGCTGGCCGACGAGGGAATGGAATGCGGCAACTACGACAGCCGTTACAAATCTCCTCTGCATCAGCGCCTCGGCTTCTGGGACGACGTGACCGACGAGGCCTCCATGGGCAAGTTCAGCCCGGTGTTCCTGGCCTGCATGCAGGGCCCGGTAAAGCAGCACCTCGGCATCACCTTCAACCGCGGCTACGAGGGCGTGTCCTTCGACTGCGACACTCTGTGGACCCACAAGGAAATGCCCAAGACCACCGCCGAGTGGCTGGCTTCCGCCATGCGCCGCATAGAGAAGATGCAGGTCCTGTTCGCCAACGGTTATTACGATCTGGGCGGCTTCTGCGGCCAGCGCTACAACATCGCCCAGTCCGGTCTTGCTCTTGACCGCGTCACCGCCAAAGTCTACGAAGCCGGCCATATGCCCTACCTGGGCGACGCCAGCCTGAAGGTCCTCGCCGGAGACGTCCGCAAGATGATCCGCGGAAAGAAAATAGATTAAGGAGCGAACGATGGCCTTCATTCCTGCCAATACTGTCGAGACCTTTTCTCCTTCGAGATTCGAGGCCGAGGGTGAGATAACCCTCAGAGGGAAAAAGATCCGCTACAGGTCCATTTGCGAAGACAATATCATCTACAACTCGGCGGGAAAGCCGATCGGCTCCGTTTTTTCCTACACCTATCTGCGCACCGACGTCAAAGATCCGCAGCAGCGCCCGGTGATCTTCGTTTTCAACGGAGGTCCCGGCTGCTCCTGCGTGTGGCTGCACGTGGGCATGTTCGGACCCTACCGCGTTAAATACGACGATCCGGTAAACCCGCCCGCGCATCCCCCCTTCGATATTGAGGTCAATCCCTACTGTCTGCTTGACGACTGCGACATAGTGCTTCTCGATCCCGTGGGCACCGGATACGGCATCCTGCTCGATCCCGAGGCCGGTAGCAGCTTCTATTCGGTCAGAAACGACGCCGAGGTGACCTGCGATTTCATCGAATCGTGGATATCCAGATACGGCCGCTGGCAGTCGCGCAAATATCTTTGCGGCGAGAGCTACGGCACGACCCGCGCCTGCGCCGTGGCCGGCATCGGCTCCGGCAACTCCGAAAAGCGCCAGTACGCCATGAGCTTTTCGGGCGTGATCCTCGTGGGCGGCAACATCACCGTTTTCCCCAAGGGCGATCCCACCGAGCAAAGCGTCGTGGCCCTGCCTACGATGGCGGTGACCAATCTTTATCACAATAAGTTCTGCGACGAGACGCCAGAGAAGGTCATCGAGCAGGCCTGGGACTTTGCGGTCAACGATTACCTGCCCGCCCTTTTCAGAGGCAACAGCCTCAAAGGCCGCTCGCGCAGGGCGATCAAGGAAAAGCTGAGCTATTACACCCGCATGTCCGACAAATACCTCGAGGAGCATTTCCTCCGCATAGACAGAAGAGACTTCACCTGGAACGTTGTAGCGGACAGGGGCCTTGAGACCGGCTTTTACGACAGCCGCTTCACCCAGCCCATGCACACCGTGCGCACCGGGCAGTTCGACTCTGTGGCGGACGAGGCGTCCATGGGCAAATTCAGCCCATCTTTCATCGGCGCCATGAACGGCCCGATCAAGGACAAGCTCGGCATCACCTTCAACCGTCCCCACGAGGGCGTTTCCTTTGACTGCACCGCCGCCTGGACCCACGGCGACACCACCCGCAGCACCTCCGAATATCTTTCCGCCGCCATGAGAAGGATAAGGGAGATGCAGGTGATGTTCGTCAACGGCTATTACGACGTTGCAGGCATACTCGGCAACGTAAGATACCACGTCAACCAGTCCGGCCTTGCCGAGGAGCGTACCTTCGTCAACATCTACCCCTCCGGTCACATGGCCTATCTCGGCGACGACAGCCTCAGCCTGCTGTCCGAGGACGTCAGGAGAATGGTGACGGGCAAGCTCAAAAATCACAAGTAAAGTCAGGCTTTTTCCATGCTGTTTCTAAGAGTGGCGCTCAATCTGACCTGGGGGCTCATACAGAACGTTCTGGGTCTTGCGGTATTCATGCTGAACGTATTCAGACCGCACTACGTAAAAGACGGGTCGATCGTGACCCTGTGGCGTCTGAAGTATTCCAGCATGTGTCTGGGGCTTTTCATCTTCCTTTCGGAGAACTCCTCCGAAAAAGGAGGCGCGATCTACCGGCACGAATACGGACATCTCGTCCAGTCGGCCATACTCGGGCCGCTTTATCTGCCGATCATTGCCCTGCCATCCCTTTTATGGGCGAGCACCTTCCCCAGAAAAAAACGGACCGTCCCCTACGATTCGTTCTACCCGGAAAAGTGGGCGACAAAGCTCGGGAACAGGGTCCTGATCAAAAAATAAAAAGATCTCCGGCAGCGCAGGCTGCCGGAGAATTTTATTTCTGCTGAAGATAATCCAAAAACGCGGCGTCCGACAAGGCGTCCGAGCAGGTCAGTCTGCCCATGTCCATAAGGCAGCCGGGATCGCCCGGCGTTATTTTGTTCAGCTTTTTTCTGTCTGTAGTGACGCTCGCGATGAAATTGCTGTTTTTCAGCACTCTGTCGGCGATCTCGTTGTGCTGGCCCTTGGGGAAGGCGAACACGCGGCTGTTTTCAAGGCCCAGCGCGCGGAAGACGGCGTCCTGCGTCAAAATGTCCTCGACGAAAGCCGCCGCGAACTCCTCGTCGCTCTCGCCCTTGATCGGCAGAGCCACCATGCGGGCGAGGCCATTTTCATACTGCTCGGTCTGGTGCATGTCGAAGGTGTGCGAATGGATGGTGATAAGACCGGAGGCGACCATCTGCTCTATCTCGGCCGCGCCGAAATGGGGGATTATGGGGATGCCGGTGTTTTTGTACTCCGAGCGTCCGATGGAGCTTCCGATCACGAAGACAGTAGCCTTGAAGCCGTACTGTTTCAGGACGGGGAAGGCGTACTGATAATTGCTCATATACCCGTCGTCGAAGGTTATGACTACGGGCTTTTCGGGAAGAGGCGTCCCCGATACGACGTAAGAGTAAAGCTGCTCGAAGGTTATGCTCTCGTACCCGTTTTCGAAAAGGATGCTCATCTGGCGTTCAAAGGACGCGGTCGATATCACCGTGGAGCTCGGCGCCATCTCGTCGCTCAAGTGATGGTACAAAAGGATGGGGACGTAGAGCGGTCCGTCGGGCTGCACGGGCTCCGCGGCAGAAGCCGTAGACGTCGTATCCCGGTCGGTCGGTTCGGTCTCCGAGGGCTCCGGATCCGTCGGCTCGGACTGCGACGGTTCGGGATCGGTCGACTCGGTTTTCGTGGGTTCGGGATCGGTCGGCTCGGTCTCCGACGGCCCTGTTTCCGTGGGCTCGGTCGGAGCGGTCGTCGTAGTGCGTACCGCGGTCGTCGCGGTCTGCGTCGTCGTCTGCGAAGCGGACGTCGTTTCGGTCGGAGCGGCGGTCGTCGTCGTGACCGTCGTGCTCGTCGTGCTCGTCGTGCTCTTTTCAGGGTACGCCGCGGTGCTTGTCGTCGTCCGCGAGGCCGTCGTGCTCGTCGTCCGCGAGGTCGTCGTTTCGGGCGCGGAGGATGAAGGCGTGCCCGCATACGGCTGCGGCGCCGGGGTATGCGCGGCCGCTGTCTGCCATACGGCGAGGAAAACGCCTGCGGCTATCAGCAGCGCCGCTGTCACAAATCGAAGCTTTCTCATGGCAGCTTTTCGTCAGATCATTCGCGCAAGAGCCTTGCGGTCGGTCTTGCCGGTGCGGGTCACGGGGAAGGTGTCAAGTCTTATCACGGTCTTGGGCAGCATGTAGGACGGAAGCTTGTCCCTGAGAGAGGATACGATCCTTTCGGTGATATCCTCTCCCCTGTAAAACAGCACTATCCTGCCCTTTTCGGCGTCGTAGACGCAGGCGGATTCGTCCGCGCCGCACGCGTTCGCCGCAAGCTCTATTTCCGAAAGCTCGATACGGTGGCCCATATGCTTTATCTGATTGTCCCGCCTGCCCTTGTATACGATAGATCCGTCGGGCAGAAGCTCACCTATATCGCCCGTGCGATACATGCGCTCGAACACCCTGGAGTTCGCGGGATTGATGACGAAAGCTTTTTCTGTCTGCTCGGGCATGTTGTAATAGCCCAGAGCGAGGCAGGAGCCGCTGACGCATATCTCGGCGGGAATGCCCAGTCTGTCTACCGGCTCGTCCCCGTCCATCAAAAATACCGAGCAGTTCGGGAAGGCCTTGCCTATGGGTATGGGCGCGTCCTCGGGCATATCTCTTTCCACCCGGTGATAGGTGCAGTTGCAGGTTATTTCGGTGGGGCCGTAAAGATTGACGAACTCGGTCTCGGGGAAGCACTTCAAAAGATAGCTCATGACCGAAGAGGGCATGGTCTCGCCCGAAAACATGACGCGCTTGAGATAGCGGGGCCTTTCGCTGTCGAACGCCTTTACGGCGGCGGGCAGCTTGAAGGCAGGCACGGCCCATACGGCCGTATCCACCCGTCTTTCATTGAGTCTTTCTATCAGCAGCTTGGGGAAGGAGAAAAGGACCTTTTCGAGCACCTCCACCCTGCCGCCCGTGCAAAGGCTGATATAGATATCCTTTACGGAAACGTCGAAATCAAAGGGGGCCTGGTTGCCGAAGACACTGCCCTTTTCTATGCCGAAAACGTCCGTGAAGTGCTCGGCCATGTCTATGACCGACCTGTGGCTCACGGCGACGCCCTTGGGCACGCCGGTGGAGCCCGACGTGAAGATGACGTAGACGGGATCGGTGTCCTTGCGTTTTTTCCAGCCGTCGCATCCGCCGTTTTCGGGAAATTCGGCGATATAAGGCACGCCCTGCGGGCAGAAGGTATCGCCTTTTTTGCCTATGACGGCCGCGGGCTCGATGACCGAGCACATGGCGCGCAGTCTTTCGGCGGGCAGCGAAGGATCGACGGGAACGTAGAAGTTGCCGCTCATCAGAACGCCCATGAACGCCGCGATGCACGAGGCGTCCCGGTCGATCGAGACCATGACGGGCCTGTTGTCCTGCCCGACGCGCGCGGAAAGAGCAGCCCCGATGCACGAGGCCTGCTCCCACAGCCGGCGGTAGGAATAAGAGCTCCTGCCGTCCGCCGCGGCGATATCCGTGCTGTCCTTGAGACGTTCGAGATAGCTGACAACGTTGATTATCATTCTTTTTCCTCTACTTTATGATGAAGAGTCTCGGGAAGGCTGATGAGAAGGGGCAGGCGGACCAGAGCGTCGAGGGCAACGTAGAAGATGAAGACGAACTGAGGTCCGATGTGATCGTAGACGAGTCCAGCGACCAGAGCCATGATCGCGCTGGATACGGCGTTGGTAAGGCGGGTCACGCCTATCCATGTGCCCATGACCTCGTTAGGCACGAGCTCGCGCTGGATGGCGCCCGACAGAGGAGCGTTTATGTGATAGAAGCCCTGAAGTATGCCCGCGATGATCAAAAATGCCGGGGACGGGGCTATTATGAGCATGATATTGGAAAGCCAGAAAAGAGGCATGAGGACGTAAAGAAGCTTTTTGCGTCCGAATCTGTCGGCAAGAGCGCCGACGGGGAAGCCGAGGAAGGTGGAAACCAGCGCTGCGAGGGTGACCATGGTGGCAAGCAATGTGACGTTCGCCCCCTTGACCTCCTTGGCGAATACCTGGAAATAGGGCAGCACCATGGCGTGAGGCAGGTTCGCGACCGCGGTTATGATTATCCACTTGCGGGCGTTTTTGTACTTTTTGAGGATGTTGAGCCCCGCCTGCAGCGCGCCACGGCCGGGACCGCCCTTTACCTTCCAGCGGCGGTTGGACAGCTTGAAGATGACCAGCAGCAGCGACATCGCCGTAAAGAAGGCTGACACGAAGAACAGCCAGTGAAGGTCTCTCGCCGTGGCGAATTCTTCCTTGACGCCGATCACCCTGACCAGCAGGAAGGCAGCGATCATCGGGCCCGCCATTCCCAGAAGGCCGGCCGCGAACGACTCGCATATCAGCATGCCCCGGGCGCGGTCGCAGTTTTTGAGGCAGTTGCCGCATATGGTGCCGCAGCTGTGACTGCTGGTGCCGCTGCCCAGATAATAGATTATCATGGCGGCGATGCAGAAATACCACGAAGGCGAGAACGCGTATATGAGATAAGACGTCAAAAGCAGGCTTATGCCGCACATATACGCCTTTTTGGCGCCGTGAGTGTCGATGAACTTACCGGTGATCGGTCCCAGAAGGCCCGCCAGCAGCAGACCTATGCTGGTTATGAGACCGAGCTGGGACTTCTGGGCGCCCAGAGCCACGATATATATGGACAGATAGGGATAGATTATCTGATAGCCGAGTCGTTCGAGCGACGTCCTTCCCACCGTCACCTTCCAGTCTCTGTCCTGACTGCGCCAGAACCTGGGGATGTCCAGCAGGAAGTTTTTCTGCTTTGCTTCGTTTTCCATCTTTTCCGATCCTCCTGTCAATTATGTTTATCCGCAACGGCGGCCGCCGTTGCGCGCATTTGTTCTCTCACGTTTTCGGGAGAAAGGATCTCCACCTCGTCGCCGTATCCGAAAAGCCAGCCGTAAAACTGGGGACTGACGGCCACGGAGACGGTCACGGTGAAGTGTTCCTCGCCCGCGGGCACCACGATGATGTCCTTGCCGAATCTGTCAATTACGGCTCCGATGAGATGGTTTTTGAATTTGAGGCGCACCTGCTGTTCCTCTCCCGTGAACATGCCGAACACCTTTTTGGAATAGGCCGAAAGGTCGACCGCGCCGAAGCTCTGCTTGCCGAGCCTGGGCGCGTCGGTCATATCTATGCCCGACATCTTGTCCACCCTGTAATGCTTCATCATACCGGCGGCGTCGTCCCAGGCCATCATGTAATAATTCTCGTCGTCCCACATCAGCGCGAAGGGTGAGACCTCGTAATAATCGCCGTTTCTTCTGAACTGTTTTTCCTTGCTCAGGGTGTATTCGTAGTATTTGAATTTTATGATGCGGTCGTTGTTGATGGCCGCCGAGATGCTGTCCACGTTATAATAAACGCTCTCGTTCATGTTTTTGACCCTGTTGCGCACGTAGACCTGACGCTGCAGCTGCCTGCCCTCGTGGACGCTGGCTAGGTTCTCGATCTTCTTGATCAGGGTGAGCGTCTTTTTCTCGGTGATGAACTTGGAGGACTGCACGCTGTCCACCAGCAGCTTGAGCTCGGCAAGCTCGAAATCGCGCGCGCCTATGTAATATCCCGTGGTGGTCCCTCGGCTCATGATGACGTCGGCGCCGAAGGTGCGCAGGGCCTCGAGATCGTCGTAAATGCTCTTGCGCTCGGCTGAAATGTCGTGCCTGCCCAAAAGGCGTATCATGTCCTGCACGGAAATGGGGTGCTGCTCGTCGGAGTTCTCATTGAGTATCTTGAGAAGATAAAGAAGCTTGAGTTTCTGGTTCTGCGATTTTGCCATAGGTCGTCTCCCTTCGTCGGACAGGTCTTTTGTTTACTGTTCAGCGTTTTCGAGCTCCGCCTTTAACTCAGCGTAGCCGTCATAAAAAAGCGGGCTTATATGCTCGCCGTTTTTCACGGCCAGCACGAGCTCGGCCCAGGTCTTGCTGAAAACGTCCGCTCCGCTTTTGCTGAGGTGGAGCTTGTCGAAATACGCGGTCTCGTCCGCAAACAGCGTCTTGCGCTCCTTCAAAAGGTTCATATCGATATAAACGGCGTTTTCCCTTTCGGCAAGCTTTTCATAATATTCGTGCATCTCGTCGAGGTCGGAATACATGAAGATCGCCCTGTCGGTCACCGTCGCAGTGGTGAATATGACCTTGATCCCGCGCTCTCTGCAAAGCTCGAGTATTTTTTCAAGATAATATATGTTCTCGTCCGCGATCGCGCCGCCCCAGCTTTCGGTGTCGCGCACGCCTTCAAGCTCCTCCGGCGTCAGCGTCTGCGCGTTGGTCCCGACCGGGACAAAGCCGCGGGTCTCATACTGTATAACAGCGTTGCTGCGGCCGTGCAGCTTTTGCTGCCAGGCGTACACTCCCCTGTTGAGAGTGTCGTACCACAGACGCGGCCATTCGGAAACGCGGATGGAGTTCAGGAACCAGCCGGCCCTTTCAAAAAAGGTGTCCAGCCTTCCGAGAACGTAGATGTCGCCCTCGGGTCCCTCCTCGGCGCGGTCGCGGCTGAACGCGGTGACGCCCAGCTCGATGACCGCCGTTTTTATCGGATTGCGCGAAAGCTCCTTTTTGAAAAGCTCGTATCTTCCCTGCATGGTCATCATCGCGCCGCCCAGGTTGTAGCTCGACGTGCCCAGCACGCCGTCGATGATCACGGGCTCGAAGGCCCTGTATCCGAACGAGGAGCCGAGGTAGACAGTGTCCAGCGTGCCCGCGAGCTGCCTTCTCACGGCGGCGTCCTGATAGAAATAGACCTCTCCGCGAAGATAGGGCGCGCATATCGCGCCGGAAACGACGGCAAGGACTGCCGCAAACAAAAGCACCGCGGCGCAGGTCCGCTTAAAATTGCGCATACATGAACCCTCCTGCGTCGATCGACGCGGGCACTCCGAAATAGATGACGGCCAGCGTCAAAAGGGCGAAAACGACTATCCTTGCGGCAAAAGGCAGCTTTTGCTTCATAAGCTCGCGGACAGAGCCGCGTCTTTGGACCAGGCTCACTATGAGCATCAGAACCACGCCTGCCATCGCCGCGGCGAACGCTCTTTTATCCGAAACGAAGGGCAAAAGTCCGGAAAGTCCCGAGGGCATGCCGCCGGTGAAAGCTCTTTTCCAAAGGCCGAGGCCGTCTTTCAGACCACCGACATCGGGCAGCACCTTGAGGAAGCTTATGAGGATGAAGGTGCGCGCCGTTCTGAAGGCGCGGGTTTGAAAGGCGCCGTCCTTCATTTTGAAACGCGTCCTGAGCTTTTCGTAAACCGGCTCCGCCCAAAGCGAAATAATTATCACGGCTCCGTTCAAAAGGCCCCAGACGATATAGCCCGCGCCGGTGCCGTGCCAAAGGCCGGTCAGAAACCACACCGCGACCAGGGCGACGGTCGCAGGCAGATTTTTCGCGAAGCTGCGGCCGAAGAGCTGTTTGCACTTCCTTCCCAGCTTCTGCGCCCAGCCCGAGACGGCGATGGGATAATAGACGTAATTCTTGAACCACGCGCCAAGCGTTATATGCCAGCGCCGCCAGTATTCGGCGACCGACTTCGAAAAAAACGGGCGTCTGAAGTTTTCGGCGAGCTTTATATCCAGCGTCTGACAAAGCCCGCACATGATGTCCATATACCCCGAAAAGTCGGCGTAGGTCTGGACCGAGTAGACGAAAACGCCCAAAATGACGGAAAGGCCCGAATATCCGCGGTATTCCGCAAACAGGACCGACGTGCACTCGGCAAGGGCGTTGGCAACGACCGTCTTTTTGAAAAAGCCCCAGATGAAGCGCATGCACCCGTTTGAAAAGCTGTCGTAAGAAAAAGCGTGCTCTCTGAAAAGCTCGCCCGAAAGCTCGCCGTACACGCTTATCGGTCCCTGGGTTATATGGGGGAAGAAACATATATAAAGCAAAAGTCTGAGCGGGTTTTTCTCGGCCTTGATCTTTTTGTAATAGACGTCGCACAGATAGCTGACCGACATAAAGGAAAAATAGGATATGCCCAGCGGGACGATCAGACTGTCGGCGCTCAAAAACCGCGCGCCCGCGCGCGGGACGAGAAGCTTGAAAAAGGCCAGCATGCCGACGCAGAAAACGAGAGCCGCGGTCAGCACCAGTCTGCGGCGGAGCTTTATCGACTTTTTGAACGCGGCCCTGCTCCCGGCGTCCGCTCCCTCTTCGGGACGAAGGGACGCGAGCCTGTCTATCCCGAGCGCGGCAAAAAACACCGCGGCCGCAGCGGCAAGTACGAACGCTATCGCCTTTACGCCGCCCATACAGTAGAACGCAAGGCTCGCCGCCAGCAGCACCGGCCACTGCCATTTGCGCGGAACGGCGTAATACAGCACGACCAGGCCCGCGCAGAAAAGGACAAAGTACGCCGAAATTATGTTCATTCTTCTTCAAGCAGGCGGCTTATCATATTCCACATGGCCGCGGCGCTGTTGAAGTTTCCGGGCACGAGCTGTTCAAGGCCCAGCTCGACGCCGAAGGTCTCGTTGATCTGGGACACCAGGTTTATCAGGCTGAAGGAATCCAGTATGCCCGAATCGATGAACCCGGTCTCGTTCTCAACGTCTGCGTCCGGCGCGACATCGCGCAGTATCTCAAGAAGCCTGTCCAAAAAATGTCCCTCTTTTCGCAAAATATAACATTTATAATATAGCATCAACCTCTTTTGATGTAAAGCAAAATCAGCGCGAAAACGCGCTGATCTGCCCATTATAAAACGATCTTGTCAGTCCCCGTCGACTCTGACGCAGCGTATGCCCCCCACGCTGAGGCGCACGTCGAGACCTCGCAGCTCTTCTTCCTTCAGTTCGCCCCTCTGACTTTTCTCAAAAAGGGCCTGGAGTTTGAAAAGCTCCCTTCTTTTGGACGGAGTCTCAACGGCGGCCCCCGTCCTTATGATCTCCAAAAAGCCGAGCTCGTCCCACGCCCTTCCGAAAAGAGAGCAGACGTCCTCGCCCTCCACCAGATATCTGCGGCGATCGTAAGGCCATTTTATCTCAAACTCTGCAGCTACCATTTTTCACCCCTCCCTTCCGCATATAAAAAGTACCTCAAAGGCTGTACAAAAAGCCGTACACTTGCTTTCCTCCGCGGAAGGCAATATAATTGATGCAAAGGAGGCGAGAAAAGGTGAAGGAGCGCACTGGATATATAGACGTCATGCGCGGTCTGGGCATGCTCTGCATAATGTGGGGACACGTCATGCTTGGCGGAAGGACCAACGCTCTCGTTTACGCTTTTCACATACCCGCCTTTTTCTTCATGTCCGGCATGGTGTTCAAAAGGGAGAAGTACCCGACCCTCGGCGCTTTGATAAAGCGCAAGGCCCTGACCCTTCTTCTTCCCTATCTCATCTGGTCGGCCGTCACCTGGTGCTGGTACGTCGCAGATCTCAAGCTGCGCGGCCTCTCGGCGCAGGGTTCGCTCAAATATCTGCTTGAGACCTTCGTCGCGCGCGGCTCGGGAGGTTACCTCGTGCACAACGTGGCTCTGTGGTTCGTCACCTGCCGTTTCGTGACCCAGGTGATATGGTGGTTTTTGTCGCGTCTCAAGCCCGCGTACGCCCTCGCCGCGGCAGCCGTCCTTGCCGCGATCGGCGTTTTGATGCTTCGCGCCCCGTTTTTCGATTTCAAAAGGCTGCCCTGGAGCATAGAGGTCGCGCTTCAGGCCTGCGTATTTTTCGGCCTCGGCAATATCGCTTCATCCGTTCGGTTCAAAAAGATCAATCCCCTGCCGCTCGCGGCGGCGTGCGCCGCGAGCTTCGCTCTTTTGTATCTCGGCGCCGTGAGCAACGGCAGGGTCACCATGGCCCAGGGCATGCTCGGCAAAAACCCTTTGATCTTTTATCTCACCGCCCTGTGCGGCACGGCCTTTCTTCTCAGTCTGTCGCTCCTTGCGGACAGACTGCCCGAACGGGCGCCGCTCAGATTTGTCAAATGGTTCGGAAGAAACAGCTTCACCGTCATGGCCTGCCATATCCCGATAATGCTGCTGTGCGTGCGAGCCGTCGCGGCGCTTTGGAGAGTGAGCGCGGACAGCGCGAGGTATTCTTGGAAATGCACCCTTCCCGCCATGGTAATGATGGTCGCGGCGAGCTCGCTCGTCGTCTGGATCGTCGAAAAAATAAAAAAAGCCCTTTCCGCCGAATGACGGAAAGGGATCTTTTATTTGCGTTTCTTTTTTACCGAATAGCCGAAGGAGCCGATCTTTTTGCCCATGGCGAAATAGCTTCCGTGACAGTAGGCCGCAAGGCCGCATTTTTCTATGTGGAACTTGCCCTTTTCATCGATATACCTGTCGTCGACGTTGACGGCGGTTATGTCGGCCATGAACATATCGTGGGAGCCGAGACGGACGATATCGCTCACCCGGCACTCGATGCTGACCGGGGACTCTGCCACCGCGGGGCAGTCGATCGTCGTCGATTCCTCCTTGGTGAGGCCGCAGTCGGCGAATTTATCGGTATCCCTGCCCGAGCGCACGCCGCAGTAGTCGATCGAGCGGATTATGTGGGACGAGGGCAGGTTGATGACGAAGACTCCCGATTCCTTTATGAGTCCGTGAGAAAACCTGTCCGGCCTCAGGGAGATATAGGTCTTGGGAGGATCGGAGCACAGTATGCCCGTCCACGCCACGGTGACGAGATTGTCTTTGCCGCCGCTGCGGCAGGATATGAGCGCCGGGGGCAGAGGCGCGGTCATGGTCCCCGCTTTCCACTTTACCTTCATTTCAACACCCTTTCGTCTTTTATCTCAGCGGGCAGTCGGACACGGCGAGCCGCTCGTGGAGGCGCCGGTAGCCCAGGCTCTGGACGTATCCCTTGAGATCGGGCAGGCGCTGATAGGAGCGCGGGCCGATGATGATCTGATCGAAAAGATCCTCGAACATGACGCCCTTTTCGGCGCACCTTTCGCCCACTCTGAACTCGCATATCTGCCGGATGACGCCGTCCATGTATTTGAAGCCGACGTTCGCCGTGCGCGGCAGGGGGTTTGCCGCCAGCATCCTTATCTCGTCTTCGGAGGCGAAGCTTGAATTTTTATGAAGGTTGGCGGTAAGGATAAGACTGTGGGCCATCAGGTCGAAATCGAAGGCGCCGAAGGCGTTTTTGAACCTTGACGCGGTGCCCGTGTTGACGTATTCGATCATCAGGCGGCAAAAGTCGTTGTCGTATATATCGTAATCGTAAAACACCTCTTCGAACACCAGGTTCTGGTAGCCGTGAAGAAGCTCGTAAAGAAGCTTGGTGTTGAGGACCAGACACACGCCCTTGGCGTTGTGGGCGTATCTCTCCCACTGAGCGGCGTCCTCGCGCAGGGTCGAAAGGGACATAGCGAACGGCGAGCTGTTTTCCAGCTTCTTGTATATCTGTCCGAAGGCCTGCTCACACTCGAGCTGCTTTGCGGGATCGACGCTCTTCATGACCGCGCCGCGCAGCTTGTCTATGAAATCCCGCGCCTCGGAGCGGTCGTTCATGGAAGCGACGTTGCCCAGCCAGAACGTCTTGCTCTCAAGCATGCCCATCAGGGCGGGAAGGGTGGTATAGTGATAGAGCTTTTCGCCGTGCTTTCTGGCGAAGGACTCGCCGGTCTGCCTCATATAAAGCTCACCTCCATGAAAACTTTTTCCGCTTAAATTATACTGCCCGCCTGGGGCGCCGCGCAAGGAAAATTTGCGCTCTGTGTTGATACTTTTGTCTTTGGGTTATATACTCTTTACAGATAACCTTCCATCTTTCGAAAGGAGACGTCATGGATAATTTTGCAGATATGGGCTTCATCGGGATCAACGAGGGCGTAGAGCTTTTCAAAAAGACCGAAAACGCCGTGCTTCTGGACGTGCGCGAAAAGGATGAATACGATAAGGGGCACGTCCCCGGAAGCGTCAACCTGCCTCTTTCGCGCATAGAGGACATCTCGATCGATCCCTCATCCCCCGTTTTCGTATATTGCCTTTCCGGCGGACGCAGCGCCCGCGCGGCGCAGGCGCTGAGAGATCTCGGATATGAGAACGTCGTGGACATGGGCGGCATCATGTCCTACAGAGGCGAGATCGAAAAGAGAAGACAGATCGTCATCGTGGGAGGCGTCGCGGGAGGCGCCACCGCCGCGGCCCGCATAAGAAGGCTGGACGAGCACGCCGACGTCACGGTCTACGAGCGCTCGGGCTTCATCTCCTACGCCAACTGCGGACTTCCCTATTACGTGGGCGGCGTCATCACCGACCCCAAGGCGCTAACCCTTCAGACTCCCGAAAGCTTTTGGAAAAGGTTCCGTATAAACATGCTGGTCAACCACGAGGTCACCTCGATCGACCCGAAGGGAAAGACGGTGTCGGTAAAGGATCTCAAAACGGGAAAGGAGTTCGTAAAGAGCTACGACAAGCTCATCCTTGCCCCCGGCGCGAGGCCCGCGGTGCCAAGGATACCCGGCGCCGACGGCGATAAGGTCTTCACGCTGAGAACGGTGGAGGACACCTTCAGGCTGCACGAGTTCACCCAAAAGAGCAAGCCCTCCTCCGCTGTGGTCATAGGCGGCGGCTTCGTCGGCGTGGAGGTCGCGGAAAATCTGGCCCATATGGGCATAGACACGACCATCGTCGACATGCTGCCCCAGCTCATGAACCAGCTCGATCCCGAGATCGCGGCCTTCGTCCATGCGGAAGCGCGCAAAAACGGAGTCAAGCTCGTTTTGGGCGCATCGGTCTCGGAGATAGTGAACGGCAATAGCGTGATCCTGGGTGACGGGACCGAGCTTGCGGCCGATATGGCCGTGCTGGCGGCGGGCGTCGTGCCCGAAAGCGCGCTTGCGGCAAAGGCCGGGCTCGAAACGGGCGTTCGCGGCAGCATAGCCGTAAACGAGCGTATGCAGACCTCCGAGACCGACATATACGCGGTCGGAGACGCCGTTCAGGTCAAAAACTTCGTGACGGACGAGCCCGCTCTCATATCGCTGGCCGGCCCCGCGAACAAGCAGGCGCGCATAGCCGCGGACAATATCTGCGGCGTCGACAGCGTGTTCCGCGGCTCCCAGGGCTCGTCGATAATAAAGGTATTCGATCTGTCCGCGGCCTCCACCGGCATTAACGAAAAGACGGCGAAGAGGCTGGGCCTCGACTATGACAAGATATATCTGTCTCCCGCCGATCACGCGGGCTATTACCCGGGAAGCACGACCATGACGGTAAAGGTGCTTTTCGGCAAAAAGGACGGCCTGCTCCTGGGCGCTCAGATAGTGGGATACGGCGGCGTGGACAAGCGCATAGACGTGTTCGCCGCGGCCATACGCGCCGGGATGAAGATGGGCGAGCTTTGCGAGCTGGAGCTCGCGTACGCGCCCCCCTATTCCTCGGCGAAGGATCCCGTCAACATGGCGGGCTTCATGGCGGACAACATCCTGAACGGCAGACTCAAGCAGTTCTTCCTGGAGGACGAGCCGAACCTGCCGCGCGACGGAAGCGTCAACCTTCTTGACGTGCGCACCCCGGCCGAATACTCCTCGGGCCACTTCGAGGGCTTCAAAAACATCCCGGTGGACGAGCTCAGAGAAAGGATCGGCGAGCTGGAAAAGGGAAAGCCGGTCTACGTCAACTGCCAAAGCGGCATAAGGAGCTATATCGCCTGCCGCATACTGACTCAGAACGGATTCGAGGCCTACAACTTCTCGGGCGGATACAGACTGTATCAGACGGCCGCGAAGGACAGGCAGGCGGCGGCGTCCGCCGCGCCATGCGGAAAAGAATAAACGAGAAAAATGCCTCGGGCCTGCGGGCCCGAGGCGCTTTTTATTATGCAGACTTATCTTACGAAGTTCTCGAGCTCGGCGAGTCTCTTGCCCTCGCGGGTCATCGAGATGTTGTTTATGAATATGACGTCGTCGGCCTCGACCCTGTCGCACAGCTCGGTGAGCGCGCCGTCATAATAGCGGTAATCTATGACGTAGATCCTGCTGTAATGATCGACGAGGAAGGGTATCAGCGCGTTGCCGAATGATTCCTTTACGACCACACAGGTGGGAAGGTCGGTATGGGTGAGATTGACGATCTCCTCATAAGGCTGATCGCCCGCCACGAAGCACAGATATTTGTAAGAGCTCTTGAAGTTGGTGGCGTCGGATACCACCTTGCCCTTGTAGGTCTTGCCGTCCGACGCGACGTATGTGAAGTCGGTATCGTCGTGCGGGAAATAGGCCTTCACGACGTCGGGGTTGGCCGCCATCGAGGCGGGCTTGTTCGCGGAGAAGTAGAACGAGCCGAGATAGCCCTCGTATTCCGCCGTATCATAGCCCGATATGTCCTCGGGCTGCATGCCCATGCAGTAGAGCATCTCCTCATAGGCGTAATAGGCGCCGAGAGCCGTCCAGTGGTGGTCGGTGCGGAAGTAGATATATTCCTCGTTGTGGGCGCGCAGCGTGTGAAGGACGTTCACCGCGAGCACGTTTTCATTCATGGAAGCGCAGAAATATTCGATGGCGGCCATCTGATCGGAAGAGTTCAGCGTGGCGCGCAGCTTTTCGGGAAGTACGACTCCGATGCCGGTGGGAACAATCATGTCGACCACTCTCGCCTTGCCCTCCAGCAGATCTCCCGCCTTGTTGATAATGTTGATATATCTCGTCGCGGCCTCCTGGACGTAAGCGTAATACTCATAGCCCGAATCTCCGACCACGAGTATGGCGCCCAGATTCTGGGTGTCCACGCCTTCGATGTCGGTGCCGCGGCCCTCGGTGGGACGGGTGGTGGTCGGCGGCGCGGTCGTGGTCGTGGTGGTCGTCGTCGATGAAGTCGTCACTCCACCGCTCTGATCGGTCGTGGTCGTGGTCTGCTCCCGATCGCTTTTGGTAGTGGTGGTCGTCGACGGACGGGAGGGCCTCGTGGTGGATGGGGCGGTCGGGATATCGTCTCCCTTGCTGACCTCGCCCGAGATGGTGATGGCCTTTATGCCGTGCCACGAGTTGATGCGGTCGGAGGCCGTGGTTATCTGCTCACGGAAGGGGAAGGTATCGGAAAACCAAAGGGTTATATCGTCGAAATAATCGCCCGAGGCCAGGCTTTTGAAGCTGAATTTAGGGAACTCGGCTAGCTTGCGCTTTTCATAATCCGAATATGAAGGGCGCAGCGGGAGCAGCATGGAAAGGATCATGCCGATCCCAAGCACGAAAAGAAACGGAAACGCTGAAAACCTTTTCATTCCGGCACCTCAGAAGTTGGAATAAATGAACGGATTGTAGCTGTCTCCCACCAGCGCCATGGACGCGATTATCACCATGACCGGAGGAAGCCAGGAGGCGGCGAACCTGTAAAAGCCCTCGGCGCGGTTGCGCACGGCCTCGCGGATGAACTTGAACACGGGCGTACAGCATACGCAGGACGCCAGCAGCAAAAATGCGTTGCTCTTGACCAGAGCGTTGGTCTCGAAGCTGGTGAAAGGCCCCTTGAACATGGCGCCGATCACGGCGGCGACGTCCGCCATATTGCTGTATCTGAACAGCGCCCAGCCGAAATAGACTATGGCGAGAAGATAAATATGCGAGAGCACCCTGCTCTTTTCGAGAACGTCTTTAAGGAACAGCCTTTCGAGCATAATGAACAGGAAGGACCACAGGCCCCACAGCACGAAATTCCAGCTCGCGCCGTGCCACAGTCCGGTGATCGCCCACACGATGAAAAGATTCAAAAAGCCGCGCAGCTTGCCCTTGCGGTTGCCGCCGAGGGGTATGTAGACGTAGTCTCTGAAGAACCGGCCGAGGGTCATGTGCCAGCGGCGCCAGAACTCGGTGACCGTCTTGGACATATAGGGATGGTCGAAGTTTTCGGGATAGGTTATGCCGCACATCTTCCCGAGGCCGATGGCCATATCGGAATAGGCGGAAAAGTCGAGATATATCTGAAGTGTGTAGGCAAGCACGCCTATGATCGCGGCGAGCCTGGTCATGTTCGGCGCCGCGGTGCTCGCGCCGATCAGATTGTCCGCAAGATTGCCGCAGGGGTTTGCCAGAAGCACCTTTTTGCACAGTCCGCGCGCAAATCTGCCGCCGCCCTCGGTAAAGCATTTGGGAGTTATCTTCCTGTCGAGCAGCTGGGCCTCCATATCGCTGTATCTGACGATGGGGCCTGCCACGCACTGATGGTAAAGGCTGCAGTATAAGAGCACGGTGAACCAGTCGCGCCGGGGCTCGACTTCGCCGCGGTAAACGTCCACCATGTAGGTTATGAGCTGGAAAGTATAGAAGGATATGCCGAGGGGAAGGGGCAGGACGGGCAGCTCGACGTGCAGCAGATGCGCGACGCCCGAGCCGAAAAAGCCCAGGTATTTGAAAATGCCCAGAATGAGCAGATTGAAGCCCACTCCCAGCCCGAGCCATACCTTGCTCCTGCCGATACGCAGAGCGCAGAACCAGTCTACAAGCGACATGGCCAAAAGCAGGAAAACGTACTTTGGCTCGCCCCACGCGTAGAAGATCAGCGAGAAGACGAGCAGCACAACGTTTTTCGCTTTGACGCTTCTGGCGAAAAACAGAGCTATAAGGTTGAGAGGAAGGAAAGCGTATAGAAAAATAAGACTTGAAAAGGTCATAATCCCTCCGGCGGATATCTTCCAATTATAACTGAATTATTGTAGCATAGTATGGTTTTTTTGTCGAGTCGTTTATCAAACCTTTTTTCTTGCGTGCGCGGGAAAAATATGTTATTATATTAGCCGAACACGCTGGCATGGCGGAACTGGCAGACGCAGCGGACTTAAAATCCGCCGGGGCAAAACCTGTACCGGTTCGATTCCGGTTGCCAGCACCACAGCCTTTTCTTACGATTTTTCCGGCGCGGAAGCGTCGATATCCTTTTTATTGTTCCGTTCAACGGGGGTGCGACATTGGAGAAGATACGCATTAAGGGAGGCAGACGCCTCTTCGGCGAAGTAGTCATCGGCGGAGCCAAGAATTCCGCCGTCGCGATAATACCCGCGACCATTCTTTGCAGCGGCGTGTGCCGTATAGAAAACATGCCCAGAGTCAGCGACGTGCAGGTGCAGCTCCAGATACTCAAGGAGATGGGAGCCGTCATCCGCGCCAAGGACGATACCACTGTGGAAATAGACGCCCGTCCTCTCTCCAACGGCCGCACCTCTTACGATCTCACGCGCAAGATCCGCGCGTCATATTATCTTCTCGGGGCGCTGCTCGGCCGCTTCGGCGACGCCGAGGTATCCCTGCCCGGCGGATGCAACTTCGGCTCCGTACGCCCCATAGATCAGCACATAAAGGGCTTTGAGGCCCTCGGCGCGTCGGTGGACGTGCGCGGCGGCTACATACACGCGTCGGCCCCCGAAGGACTGATCGGAACGTCGATATATCTCGACAAGGTCTCGGTCGGCGCCACCATGAACGTCATCCTCGCCGCCGTTCTCGCCCAGGGCGAGACCATCATAGGCAACCCCGCGAAGGAGCCCCACATAGTCGATCTTGCCAACTTTTTGAACGTCATGGGAGCGGACGTGCGCGGCGCGGGCACCGACACCATCAGGATAAAGGGCGTCAAAAGCCTGCACGGCGGCACCTATTCGATCATACCCGACCAGATCGAGGCCGGCACCTATATGGCCGCAGTGTGCGGCACGGGCGGCAACCTTCTGGTCAAAAACGTCATCCCCAAGCACCTTGACTGCATAACCGCAAAGCTCGAGGAGATGGGCGCCGAGATCGAGGAACTCGACGACGCGATAAGGATCATTCGCCGCGATCCCATCAGGCGCACCAATATACGCACCCTCCCCTATCCGGGATTCCCGACTGACATGCAGCCCCAGCTCGCCACCGTGCTGTGCGCGGCGGACGGCCCGTCGATCATAACCGAGGGCATCTGGGACACGAGATATCTTTACGTCGACGAGCTTCGCCGCATGGGCGCGAACATCCGCGTAGACGGCAAGGTCGCGACCGTCGACGGCGGGACCACCCTGAGCGGAGCCACCGTCCGCGCGGTCGACCTGCGCGCCGGAGCCGCCATGGTGATCGCCGGCCTCATGGCGAACGGCACCACCACCATCGAAGACATCAACTATATCGAAAGAGGCTACGAGGACATAGTCGGAAAGCTCAGAAGGATCGGCGCCGACATAACCATCGTAGACGAGCCGCCCGTAAAAGCCGAGATCGAGGCATGAAGATCTTCATTCTGGCCTCGGGCTCGTCGGGCAACTGCTCGGTCGTCACCGACGGCGAGACTCGCGTGCTCATCGACGCCGGCATCGGCCCGCGCATCCTCAAGAGCAGGCTCGATCAGATCGGGATAGGCTGGAAGGACATAGACCGTATCCTGCTCACCCACGCTCACTCCGATCACATCTCAAAGCTACCGGCCATCGCCGCGCACACAGGCGCCGCGGTGGTTTGTTCTATCGGGACCGCAAGAGAGCTCGGAGCGTCTGAAGATTTCGAAATTGAGACTTTCGTTCCGGGCGAAACGTTCCGTCTGGGCACGATAAAAGTCGGATCCTTCGGAGTGGAGCACGACGCCGCGGACACCTGCGGATTCGTTTTCGGCGAGGAGCGCGAGCTCGGATATTTCACCGACGCGGGCACGCTCACTCCCACCCTGCTGCGTTCCCTTTCCGGCTGCCGCGCGGTGGTCTGCGAGGCCAACTACGATAAAGATATGCTTCGCCTCGGGCCATATCCGTATTATCTCAAAAAAAGAGTCGCGGGCGCTTCCGGGCACATGTCGAACGAGGACTGCGGAAGACTTTTGAGGGCCTTGTGGAGCACGGGCTGCCGAAAGGCCGTTCTGTCCCACCTCAGCCGCACAAACAACACTCCCGAGACCGCGCTCAGAACGGTGACGTCCTGCCTCGAGGGGCGGGAAATGGAGCTTTGCTGCGCTTCTGTCGACGGCGGCGCCTCTTTGATCGTGTGAACCCGCGATTTGATTTGCCAACGCCGAATTAATGTGATAAAATAATATTTAAAGCATATACTTTAATCGACCGCGCAGACATAAAGTGCCAAAGGAGGCAAAAATGTCCGATAAGATCATTGTGGCCATAGCCAGAGAACACGGCTCGGGCGGCCGCGAGATAGGAAAGCGGCTGAGCGAGATACTCGGCATATCCTACTACAACAAGGAACTGATAGCTCTCACGGCCGAGGAGTCCGGCCTTGCCGAGGAATTCATCCAGCAGGTCGACGAAAAAGAACACAGACTGAGTTTGTACGACATGTATATGAACACCGCCGTGCCTTCGGTATATACCCAGGCGCGCATAGCCCAGGAAAAGGTCATACACATGATCGCCGAAAAAGAGTCCTGCGTCATCATAGGCAGGGCCGCGGGCTACGTTTTGAGGGATGAACCCGGCTGCGTCCGCGTTTTCATCCACGCGCCGCTCAAGGACCGCATCGCGCGCATCGGACGCACCTACGGCGACAACGAAAAGAAGGCCGAGCAGGAGATCCGCCGTTCGGACAAGCAGCGCTCGGCATATTTCAGAGTGATGACCGGGCAGAAGTGGGACGATTACAACATGTACGACATAGTGATCAATTCAAAGTGCGGCGTTGAGACCACGGCCCAGACGATAGCCGCTTTCGTGAAAAACAGATAAACATGAAAAAAGAGACGCCCGGGGCGTCTCTTTTTTGTCGTAAGGCGCGGCCGCAAGGCCGCGCTCATTTTTACTTATGCGCGCGTCCGAGCAGCTTTTCCGCGGTAAGATATACGGGAAATGCCACAGCGAAGGCGCCGGCGGTCAAAAGAACACCGGTAAGGGAAAGCGGCGTGAGCTCCAGAAGGCGGCGCAGGATGAGCACTGCCGATACCAGTCCCGCGCCGCAGAGCGCGAAGACGGCGCCCTTGTATCTGTCGAGCGGTCTTGCTATCCGGTAATGGATGAGCATGCCGATCGCCGCGACCAGCACAGTCGCCATCGTCCTTATCTCGGCCTGCGGTATGCCCAGGCCGGACGCGATCAGTATCATGGGGATGACCGTTACGGCGTCGGTGACGCCGCCGGGCAGCGCCTTTTTCAAAACGTTCGTCAAAAAATCGCCGCGGATCAGATCCTTGTTCGGCGCCTGCGCCAGGAAAAAGGACGGGATGGCGATGGTGAACGCCCCGATAAGGGTGATCTGAAGGGGTAAAAGCGGATATGAAAAGCCGATCAGTATGGCTGACAGCGCGATGAGCAGAGAAAAGACGTTTTTCACTAGATAGAAGCTTCCAGACCGCTCCAGATTGTTGACTACCTTCCTGCCCTCGTCCACGACGGCGGGCATCTTGGAAAAGTCGGATTCCAGAAGCACCAGCTGCGCCGCCTGCACCGCGGCGTCGCTGCCTGCGGCCATGGCGATCGAGCAGTCGGACTCCTTCATGGCGAGGATGTCGTTGACGCCGTCGCCGGTCATGGCGACGGTATGGCCCGCCTGCCTCAGAGCGCTGACGAAGCTCTTTTTCTGTTCGGGAGACACCCGCCCGAAAACGGTATATTCGAGGACGGCGGCCCTTGCCTCCTCCTCTGTCCCAAGGGTCGATGCGTCGATATAACGATCGGCGTTCGGTATGCCGGCGCGTTCCGCGACGCGGCTGACCGTGACCGGATTGTCGCCGGAGATGACCTTTATGTCCACGCCCTGCTCGGCGAAAAAGCGGAAGGTCTCGGGCGCGCTCTCGCGGACGGCGTTTTCCAGAAACACGAGGCCCAGAAGGGTGACCGGGCATCTGAGCTCCGTCCCGTCGGGCACGGCGGAGGTCTCGCCGAAGGCCAGAACGCGGCTTCCCCTGCGGCTGTGAGCCTCGATCGCTTCGCGGTAACTGCAGTAGCAGTCTTTAAGCAGGAACTCGGGCGCGCCGAGCACATAGGAGCCGTCCTCGAAGCAGGCGCCGCTGTATTTGAACTGCGAGGAAAAGCCGGAAACGCTGCGCGCGCTGCGCTCCGCGGGTTCGGTGAAATACTCCTTGAGGGCGCGCATGGTTATATTGTCCGCGTCCTGCGCCGCGGTAAAATCGCACAGAAGGGTCCGCAGGCGCTCCTGCGGCACGCCGATCGCCTCGAAGCCCGTGACCGTCATCTGCGGCTCGGTGATGGTGCCGGTCTTGTCCACGCACAGAACGTCGACGCGCGCCAGCGTTTCTATGCATTTCATATTGTGGATCATGACCTTGTTCTGCGCGAGACGCACGGCGCTGATGGCGAGGGTGATGCTTGCCAGCAGGAAAAGCCCCTCGGGGATCATGCCCATGACCGCGGCTATCGTCGAGCGCACGTTGTCGGTGAGCCCGAAAAGTCCCTGCTGACGCAGGAAAAGCAAAGCGCCGATCGGGATGATCATAACGCCCATGAGCTTTACGAGCCGGTTGAGCGAGCGTATTATCTTCGAGTCCTCCCCGCCCTTCATGGCCTTTGCCTTGAGGGTGAGGCCGGATACGTACGACTCGGCGCCGACGCGTATCAGGCGGGCCTTTACGGCGCCCGACACGACGAAGCTGCCCGACATCAGTTCTGAGCCCGCTTCCTTTCGTATCTCGTCCGCCTCGCCCGTGAGCAGCGATTCGTTGAGAGCGGCGCTGCCCTCCACGACGACGGCGTCCGCCGGGATCTGATCTCCCGCTTTGAAAAGGGCGAGATCGTCCTGCACCAGCTCGTGCGCCGGTATGCGCCTGCGCTCGCCGCTTCGCAGAACGAGAGCGGTGGGCGCGTGAAGGACGTTGAGCTTGTCGAGCACGCTTTTGGAGCGCAGCTCCTGCACGATGCCGATCAGGGTGTTGCAGATGATGACGCCCATGAAGCCGAGATCGCGGTACGAGCCGATGGACAGGAAGATCACGGCGAATATCGTATATACCAGGTTGAAATAAGTGAAAACGTTGCTCAGTATTATCTGCCCCGTCGTCTTCGAGGGAGGCTTGACCGGCGTGTTGACAAGCCCCCGCTCTTTGCGGGAGCTCACCTCGGCCTCGTTCAGGCCGGAGCGGACATATCCTTCGCCGAGGTCGGATCCGTCGTGCATGACAAAGTCCTTTCAGCCTTCATAAAGGCGTTTTCGTTTATTCCGCGGCGCTGAAAAAAGTGACGACGTCGTCGGTGGCGTCGACTGCCGCCGTCGCTACGGTTATCACGGCCACGTAATTGCCCCTCTTTATCGCCGCCAGTATCTCGTATACCGCGACGCCGCCGTAATCCAGCTTGAGTCTCGCGCCGGCGTGCTCTTTGCCGCAGATCTTTATCTGCTCGGTCTGCGCGTCCACGAGCTCGAGCTCGGTGCCTTCCACCGCTTTTCTGAGGCCCTCTATCCCGGCCGCGACGTAGCTCTTTTCATCCATCAGCACTCCGTTGATCGCGCTGAGCTTTTCAAGACAGATGTTGACCGTGTAGACGCCGCTGCTGCCCATGGCGTATAAGACGTACGGGTTATTGCCCTGCTCCAGCGCCTTGCGGACGTTCTCGTCGGACATCATTTCCATGATGTCCTTGTTGAGGGCGGCAAGCTCGCTCTCGCCGTAAAACTCCCAGTCCTCGGGCGGCGCGAAGCGTACGTTGAAATAATCGTTCATATAGACATAGTCGCCCTCGTCGGTCTTGACGATGCCACCCATCATCTTTTCCTGCTTATCTTCCTTTTTTTCGCCGGAAGTCGTTGTCTTGCTCCCGCCGGGCAGCGCGGAGCACGCGGCAAGACTCAGCACGATCACGGCGCAAAGCAGCGCGCAAATAATCTTTTTCACGGTCTTTACCTTCCTTTTTTGTATCTTCGTTCACAGCAAGGTCCCGGCGTATCGGCGCAGGCCGTTCTCGTCCGTCCTGCCCGCGATGAGCGCCAGCCACAGCTCCTTAAGCGTCTGTGAGACGCGCTCGCGCTCAAAGCCCATGTCGATCAGCTCGCCCGCCTTTACAGGTATGCTGTTTTGATCCTTCCAGCGGCGCAGCCCTTCCTTTATCAGCCCATCGAGCGCGTCTATATCGTCCGTCCTGCGGTAGACCGGGCTTTGGGCCATGTTGTCCGCCCTCTGGACGGCGCAGAAATAAACGGCGTTCTCGCCCAGCGCGGCGCATACCTCGGCGGCGCTTTCCCCGGTGGGCGGCAGCCTGTTGTCGTGGAAAAGGATCAGCTGCTCGACCGCCTGGCGCAGCCTGCGCGGAGCGCCCAGTCTCAAAAGGACGCGGGACGCGGTCTCGGCGCTTTTTTCCACATGGCCGTAGAAATGACGCTCGCCTGCGCTCTCGCTCACCGTGCGCGGTTTTTCGCAATCGTGGAAGAGCAGCGTCAGCCTGACGGCAAGCTCGCACGGGGAGTCGTATATCGCCATGGCGGTGTGTCCCCAGACGTCGTAGACGTGGTGCCGGTTTTTCTGCTCGAAGCGCAGGCAGGGGGCGAGCTCTTCAAAAGCGGCGGTGAAGATATCGCCGTATCTCAAAAGGACGCTGCCGCACCACCTTTCGGTGAGCATGCCGAAAAGCTCCTCCCTGAGTCTTTCGGCGCTCAGTCCGCGGCACAGCGGGGCGTTTTTTCTCATGGCCCCGAGGGTGCTCTCTTCGGGCGAAAGCCCGAGAGCCGCCATGAACCTGAGGCCGCGCAGTATGCGCAGAGGATCCTCGGACATCTTTTCGTCCGCGTCGCCCACCGCGCGCAGGATCCCCCGCTTCAGATCGTCCCGACCGCCGAACGGGTCGACGAGCCCGCCGTCGTACGCCATGGCGTTGACGGTGAAATCTCGCCGTGAAAGATCCTGAGTTATATCCCCGCAAATCTCCACGGAATCAGGCCGACGCCTATCGGAATATCCTCCCTCGCGGCGCATGGAGGTGATCTCGAGCTCCCCTTCCGGGGTTTTCAGAACTGCCGTTCCGAAGCGGCTTGAGGAAAGATCGGGCTCGTATTCCGGAAACAGCGCGGCGATCGCGTCCGGGGACGCGGACGCGCACATATCCCAGTCGTGCGGCTGCTTTTCCAAAAGGCAGTCTCGCACGCAGCCGCCCACGAAAAAGGCGGAATAGCCCGCCCGTTTCAGTTTTTCAATGATGACCAGACCGGTCCTCGAAAAAGGAAACATCCATGCCTCCGCACCTGTTTGCGTTCGTACCAAAAGATTATAACACACTTTTGCGGTATTGCCAAAACAAGATCGATAGTATAAGATATATATGCGTATATCGGAGGTATAAAGATGAAAATATTTGCCGATTTCAAAACCGATCTCACGCCGGAAGACCCCACCGCTTTTCTGGCCGCCTTGCTGAGGGCGGAGCCCGCCGACTGCAGGGAAAGCGCCGACGCGGTGCTGTTTTTGCCGGCTCCGCTCATCAGATACGAGAGTCTTTCCAACTACAAGACGCTGACCGTGAACGGCCAGGTCGCGGCCATGGGCTGCGGCGACGGTGAAAAGGAGCTGACCGAAGACGAGGCGCTGCTTCTCAGCTCTCCGGTCGATCTGCCGCTGATAGTGAAAAAGATAAAAGAGCGCACCTGCCGCCACTTCATGGCGAACGGCGTTCTGATCACCGAGCCCGACAAGGTATATATCTCGCCGCTTGCCCATATAGAGCCCGGCGCGGTGCTGCTGCCCGACACCTATATCTATGGCAGGAGCACGGTGGAGCGCGGCTGCAGGGTGGGCCCGGGCGCCAATGTGAACGATTCCGTCCTAAGGCGCGGCTGCAGCGTCAAATATTCCACCCTCAACAAGGCCGAGGTGGGCGAAGACACCACCGTCGGGCCTTACTGCAATCTGCGTCCCGGCGCCGTTCTGGGCAAGGGCTGCAGAGTAGGCGACTTCGTAGAGATCAAGAACTCCGCCGTCGGCGACGGGACCAAGATATCCCATCTAACCTACATCGGCGACAGTGATTTCGGCTCGGGCATCAACGTCGGATGCGGAGTGGTCACCACCAATTACGACGGCAAGAACAAATACCGTACCAAGGTGGGAGACGGCGCCTTCATCGGCTGCAACGTCAACCTCGTGGCCCCCGTAGAGGTGGGCAGCGGCGCCTATATCGCCGCAGGCACCACGATCACCGAGAACGTGCCGGACGAGGCCATGGTCATAGGCCGCAGCAGAGTGTCGGTGAAGCCGCTTTGGGTAAAGCAGAGAAAAGAAAAAGGACTTCTTTAATATATTTATTTTATCGGGGGTAAATAATAATGGATCTTAAAAAAATCAAGCTTTTCGCGGGCAGCGGCTGCAAAGAAGTCGCGCAGAACATTGCCGACATACTCGGTCTTCCGCTGAGCAGCGCCACGGTTTCCCGTTTTTCCGACGGAGAGGCCCAGGTATCCATTGAAGAATCGGTGCGCGGACAGAACGTCTTCATCATACAGTCTACCTGCGAGCCGGTCAACGACAACCTCATGGAGCTTCTGGTAATGGTCGACGCGCTCCGCCGCGCCAGCGCCGGCAGGATCACCGCCGTGATCCCCTATTTCGGCTACGCCCGCCAGGACCGCAGAGCTAAACCCAGAGATCCCATTTCCGCAAAGCTGGTCTCCCGCCTCATCGAGGTCGCGGGCGTGGATCAGGTGCTCACCATGGACCTTCACGCAAATCAGATCCAGGGCTTCTTTGAGATCCCCGTGGACAACCTCATGGGCACGAGCGTGCTCACTCCCCATTTCGTAAAGATGGTCGACGGCCATACCGACGAATGGATAGTCGTATCTCCTGATCACGGCTCGGTCAACCGCTGCCGCGCCTTTGCCGAAAAGCTGGGTCTGCCTCTTGCCATCATCGACAAGCGCCGCCAGAAGGCCAACTCCTCCGAGGTCATGAACATCATCGGCGACGTCAAGGGCAAAAAGGTCATACTGTGCGACGACATGGTCGACACCGCCGGCACTCTTTGCAACGGAGCCAAGGCCCTCGTCGAGATCGGCGGAGCCAAATACGTGGTGGCCTGCGCCACCCACGGCGTGCTCTCCGGCCCCGCCATCCAGCGCCTCACCGACAGCGTCATCGACAAGCTGCTGCTGCTTGACACCATCCCCCTGGCGCCCTCCAAGAAGTGCGCCAAGATCGAGATGCTCTCGGTCGCGCCCATCCTCGCCGACGCCATCAAACGAATAGTGGAAGACGATTCCGTCTCCGAACTGATAAAATAAATCGCGCGGCGGGAGGCAGCCCCTCCCGCCGTTTTCGTATCGAGGGATATATGAGTTTCTTTCGAAAAAAGATCGCCCAGCCCCAGACCGCGGACTGGATCATAGCCGGGCTCGGTAATCCCGGCAGGCAGTACGCCTCCACGAGGCACAACTGCGGCTTTCTGGCCTGCGACATCATCGCGCGCGAGGCCGGGGTCAAGCTCGACAAACTCAAATGGAAGGCGCTTTACGGCCTGTGCGTCATCGGCGGACAAAACGTCATGCTGATGAAGCCCCAGACCTTCATGAACCTTTCCGGAGGCCCGGTCATGGAGGCCGCGGCAAAATACAAAATACCGCCCGAGAGGATAATCGTCATACAGGACGACGTCAATCTCGCTCCCGGCAAGCTTCGCGTGCGCAGGGATGGGAGCGACGGCGGACATAACGGCATAAAGGATATAATATACAAGCTGCAGAGCGACGGCTTCCCGCGCGTCAAGGTGGGCGTAGGCCGTCCCGACGGGGACATGGCGGAGCACGTCCTGTCTCCCATGAGCCTGAACACGCGCACCTCTCTCGGCGACGCCGCAAAGGCGGCTCAAATGATAATAACCGACGGTGTAGACGCGGCAATGGCGCGCTATAACGGCGGATTTTTCGGAGTTTCCGAATGAACCTCAGTTCTCTGCCCGAATTCAAAAGCCTGCTCGAAGGGCTTAAGAGATCTCAAAAGGTCCTGATGTACGGCACGGCGCCTGCAGGCAGGGCCGTTTTGGCGTGCGCTCTTTTCAGGGAAACCGGGCCGTTCATCGCCGTATGCCGCGACGAAAAGGTCGCGCGCACCATGGCGGACGACTTCACCGCGCTGAGCGGACAACCGTCGGCCGTACTGCCGTTCAGAGAGCCGGTCTTTCACGAGATGGAAGGCGTTTCACGTCAGTTCGAGCAGCAGCGGCTCAAGGCGCTTTACCTTCACGCGCATCAGGGCGTATGTCTTTTTACGACGGCTGACGCGCTGATGCTGCGCACCGTTCCCAAGGATCTTCTTTCCTCCCTTCCCGTAAAGCTTGAAGAGGGCGGGATATACGAGTCCGCCGAACTTTCCCAAAGACTCGCGGCCCTCGGTTACAGGCGCACGGCCGCCGTCGAGGGCCCCGGCCAGTTTTCGGTCAGGGGCGAGATCTTCGACGTGTTCCCGGCCGGAGAGGACGTTCCCGTCAGGGCGGACTTTTACGGCGACGAGATAGACACTCTGAACAAATTCGATATCCTCACTCAGCGTTCGACCGAGAGAGTCAAAGAATGTATACTGATGCCGACGAGAGAGGTCCTGTGTGAGCTCGCCCCCGGCGGTGAAAAGGAGCTCGCTTCGCGGGTCAGAAATCTGGGCAAAAAGTATCCCGCTTTCTCCAAGCAGGCGGATCAGGACGCAGAAAAGCTGGAGGCCGGCCTTCTTTTCGGCGCGGCCGACAGATACATCCCCGAGATCTATCCCTTCGCCTCTGCGCTCGATCACACCGCGCCCGGCACGCCCGTGCTCCTCTGCGAGTCGCAGGCGTGCATGGAAAACGCCGAGAGTTTTGAATTCAGACTCAGAGAGGACATTTCCTCCCTTCTGGAGCAAGGCGTGATACCCGGAGGGCAGAGAGAGTATTCGCTGTCCCAAAAGGCCCTTTGCGACGAGCTTTCATCAAGGCCGGTCGCCATGCTCGACTCCTTCCTCGCCCACACCGTCTTCGAGCCGGACGAGATGATCCCGGCCGATCACAGGCTGCTGCCCGGATACGGCGGCAGCATGGACGCTGCCGTCAGCGACGTGCAGAGCTATATCTCGCAGGGATACACGGTGGAGGTATGGGCGGGCGGCGTCCACAGAAAGGCCGCGATGGAGGCCATACTGCGCGATCACGGCGTCCCGCTTTCCGACGTTCCCGTGCCGTCGCGCGCATGCGTTTCGGAAAAAAGTATCTCCTCCGGCCTTGATATACCCGCGGCAAAGCAGGTCATACTCGCCGAGGGCGAACAGAAAAGACAAAAACGCGCCTCGCGCAAGAACCGCGACCCGATAACCTCTTTTTCCGATCTCAATCCGGGCGATCTCGTGGTGCACGATCATCACGGCATAGGCCGTTTCGTCGGAGTGGAGAGGATAGTCGTCGACAAGGTGTGGCGCGACTATATAAAGATAGCCTTCCAGGGCAGCGATTTCCTTTACGTTCCCGCGACCTCGCTGCACCTGATAAGCAAATACATAGGCGGCTCCGAAGACAGGCAGGTACCCCTCAACAAGCTCAGCGGCACGGCCTGGCAGACCACCCGCGCCCGCGCGAAAAAAGCCGCTGCCGACATGGCGGAAAGGCTCGCGGCGCTGTACGCCGCCCGCAGGCAGAAGACCGGCTTCGTTTTCGCCGAGGACGACGATCTTCAGGCGTCCTTTGAGGAGTCCTTCCCCTACGACGAGACCGAGGATCAGCTCGTCTGCTCGAGAGAGATCAAAGGCGACATGATCTCGCCCTATCCCATGGATCGCCTGCTTTGCGGCGACGTCGGCTTCGGCAAGACCGAGGTGGCGTTCAGAGCCGTGATGAAGGCCATCCTTTCGGGAAAACAGGCGGCCATGCTCGTGCCCACCACCGTGCTTTGCAGCCAGCATTTCGCCACGGCCGTCACCAGGTTCCAGGGCTATCCCGTTAAAATAGAAATGATCAGCCGCTACCGCACCAAGGCGCAGATAAAGCAGACCCTCGACAGGGTCAGAACGGGCAGGTGCGATCTTTTGATAGGCACGCACAGACTGCTGCAAAAAGACGTGATATTCAAGGATCTCGGCCTTCTGGTAGTCGATGAGGAGCAGCGCTTCGGAGTTTCCCACAAGGAAAAGATCAAGGAGATCTCCCGCGGCGTAGACGTGCTCACGCTGACCGCGACCCCGATACCGCGCACTCTCAACATGGCCCTGAGCGGCATAAGAGACATATCCGTCCTCGAGGAGGCCCCTCTCGGACGCCATCCCATCCAGACCTACGTGCTCGAATACAATCAGGCCGTGATCTTCGACGCCATACGCAAGGAGCTCGCGAGGGGCGGGCAGGTCTATTATCTTCACAACTTCATCGAGACCATCGACCGCAAGGCGGCCGATCTTGCCGCCGCCTTTCCCGACGCCCGCGTGGCGGCGGCCCACGGCAGGATGAACGAGGAGGACATGAGCGAGGTGCTCGGCAGGGTCTACTCGGGCGACGTGGACATACTGGTATGCACCACCATCATAGAGACCGGCGTGGACATACCCAACGTCAACACGCTGATAATAGAGGACGCCGACAGATACGGCCTTGCCCAGCTGCACCAGATAAGAGGAAGGGTCGGCCGCTCGTTCAGAAGGGCGGTGGCATATCTCACCTACCGGCGCGGGAAGGTGCTGTCGGAGACGGCGTCCAAGAGACTTAGCGCCGTCAGGGAATTCTCCGAGTTCGGCTCGGGTTTCAAGATCGCCATGCGCGACCTTGAGATACGCGGTGCCGGCAACGTTCTGGGCGCCGAGCAGAGCGGCCACATGGCGAGCGTCGGATACGAGATGTATCTGAGGCTGCTGGCCGAGGCCTCCCGCGAGATATCGGGCGAGCAGGCGAGCGTCGAAAACGACTGCGCCGCCGACATAAAGGTGTCGGCAGGACTTCCCGATAGCTACGTCTACGAACCTGCGGCCCGCATCGATCTGTATCGCCGCATCGCCCGCATATCCTCCCGCGAGGACTGGCTGGACATGCGCGACGAGCTTATGGACCGTTTCGGCGAGATGCCGCGCGACGCCGTCACCCTGCTCGACATAGCCCTTTTGCGCGCCGACGCCTCTCGCCGCGGGGTCACCGATATATCCCAGAGGGAAAGCTCCATCGTATTCTCCTTCAGACCCGAATGCCTGCCCGCGGCGTCCCGCGTGTGCGGCGACCCCAGACTCAAGGGGCGCATGCTGCTGTCCCCCTCCTCGAACCCGTATTTTTCCTGCCGTCTGCGCCAGGGCGACGACGTGATGTTCTTGTGCCGCACCGTTATAGACGCCATGAGCGAAAGCTCTGAACAATAAAAAAGGAGGCACCCCATGCTTGAAAAAGGCACCCCCGCTCCCCTTTTCACCCTCAAGAACAAGGACGGAAAAGAAGTATCCCTGTCCGATCTTCTGGGCAAAAAGATAGTTTTGTATTTTTATCCGAAGGACAACACCCCCGGCTGCACCCGTCAGGCGTGCGCCTTCGCCGGGCTTTACGGCGAGTTTGAAAGAAAGGGCGTGACCGTGATAGGGATCAGCCGCGACAGCGTCGCCTCCCACGCGAAGTTCGCCGAAAAGTATGCGCTGCCCTTTATCATCCTGTCCGACCCCGAGCTCGAGGCCATAAAGGCCTACGGCGTGTGGCAGGAGAAAAAGCTCTACGGCAAGGTAAGCATGGGCGTGGTCAGGACCACCTTCATCATCGACGAGAACGGCCTTATCGAAAAGGTCATGCCCAAGGTCAAGCCGGACACCAACGCCGCCGACATACTGGCCGAACTGTAAGCGCTGTTTTCCTTGAGTTTTTCGGCATTTTGTGATATAATCCGCTCATAAGAACATAGGCCGTCGCCGACCGCCGTATCAAGGAGGCAATTATGAAACGGATCGCCGTACTGGTTTTGGCCGTTCTGGTCGTTCTGGCAGGCTGCAAGCCGCTGTATTCAACGACCGTGACGACCGCGGCACCTCCCGACAATCAATCCACCACGACAACGAGCGCGGGCACCGGCTCGAGCTCCACGACGTCCACCACCAAGGGCACTACCACCACGACCGAGCCCCAAAAGCTCACCGGCAAGGTGGTCAACGTATCGAGCATGGTCAATATCCGTTCCGCGCCCTCTTCGAGCGCCGCGGCCCTCGGACAGGCCGCGAACGGTACCGTTTTCACCGTGCTCACCGAAAACGTCGCCGACGGCTGGCACGAGATAGACTACAACGGCTCGTCCGGCTACATCAGCGCCGATTATTTCGAGATAATCAGAGAATAAGACCGATCCGTCCCCGTTTCAAAAAAACGAAGGCCCGGAAAGCGCATACGCTTTCCGGGCCCATTTTTAGTTTTGCATAAGGGCTTTTCAGACGCTTTCTCTTTTTTTGAATATCACAGCGCCTGCCGTCGCCAGCAGGAACGCGCCGAAGCCGAATATGAACGGATATTTGGGATCGACGTCGTATAAAAAGCCGGCGGCGAAGGCCGAAACTATGCCGCCGAGCGAGCGCACGGCGTTGAAAAAGCTCATGAGCTGTCCTCCGGCCACGTTTTTGCCTATCTCCGAGGCCGACTGCTGCAGTATGGGCACGCACGCGGTCGTGGCCGCGTAAAAGATCACGTTCGCGGCTATGAAGGGTATGATATTGCCGAACATTATGGCCGACAGCATGGTGAGCGAGGCGAACAGCAGTATCACGGGCAGCGCCTTTTTATGGGCGCCCTTTTTGAGTATGCGCATGGCGATGACGCCATTCGCGAACAGCGCGATGATGCCCATGACCCCGCGGATGACGCCGTTATAGCCCGAGCTCAGGCCGAACTGATCGTGAAGATAATAGTTGAAGGTCTGGTCGAAAACGGTGGCGCCCAGGTTCTGAAGGGCGCTAACGGTGAACAGTATAATGAACGAGACGGTCAAAAACTGCTTTCCGACCTTGAAGGACGAAAGAGGATTGGCGTTTTTGAAAAGTTCCTTCGCCGTAAGTGAGCTTTTAGGATATTTCGCGTCCTCCCCGGTCGCGAAATACAGCCAGAACGCGTCGATCACCAGCACCGCCGCCTGGACGTATATCGCAAGGCGCGGGAAGACCTCGCCCAGAAGTCCGCCGATGAGATATGAAAAGGCAGCGCACACCGAGGTCAGGGCCGCGTGGAAGGCGAGGTACTTGCCCCGCTCCTCGCCCTCGCATATGTTCACGATGTGGGCCGCGGCGCACGTATAGCAGCCGCCCGCGAAAAAACCGGCCAAAAACCTTGCGAAAAGCATGCCTCCGACCGAGGTGAAGATCGCCAGCATGCTCTGCCCCACGGCGCAGCCTATGGCCGAGACCAGCGACACCCGTCTCGTGCCGAGATAGGTCATCATCTGTCCCCAGAACGGGGCGAAAAGGAAATTGCCCGCGCTCATGAACCCGAACGAGACGCCGAAGAACCAGTCGGGCATGCCGAGCTCTACGAAAATGGTGGGAGTCACGGCGTAAGCAAGACTGCCCGCGAGATATAAAAGCGCCGTCGCCCCGAAAAAGGATAGCTTTTTTCTGCCTTGATACATACTTTCTCCCATTATTTTTTATTGATCTATTCTACCGCGATGAAGCGATCAAAGTCAATGCGTCTTGTTAAAATGAAAATATCATGATAGAATATATTGATTTGAGTAAATTATCGCATTGAGGTGGGTCGTTTGTGAAAAAGATACTCATCTGCCAGCACGGCGGTTCGAAAAATCACGGCTGCGAGGCCCTTGCCCGCACCGTAAGCGCTATGTTCCCCGGGGACGAGCTCACCCTTTATTCGTTCAGGGCCCCCGAGGACAGAGAATTTTTGTCCGACGTTTCCAATCTCACGGTGCGCGGCTTCGACGCGCTGCCCGGTAAGTTTTCGTTCTACAACCTCAAATACCACGTCCTCAAGCGTCTGGGCAGGAGCATCCCCAAGATCCCTCTCACCGAGGAGTTCAAGCAGCTTTGCGCACAGTCCGACGCGATAATAGCCATAGGCGGCGACAATTACTGCTACGATCAGGGCCGCGGCTACTGGCCGGCCGACCGTTTTATCGCATCGCTGGGCAAACCGTACATCCTTCTGTCCTGCTCGATCGAGCCGGAGGATCTCAAGGGCGAACTTGCCGCCCATCTCAGGCTTTTCGATCTGATCACGGTCAGAGAGAGCATCTCCTGCGACGCGCTGCGCGGCGCGGGACTGACTCAGGCCGAGCTTTGCTGCGACCCTGCCTTCCTGCTCGACTGGACGGCCGGTGAAGAAGCCAACGCCGTGGGCATAAACATAAGCCCGATGATAATAAACTCCGAGACCTCCCAGGGGCAGGCAGAAAAGAATTACGAGCGGCTGATAGAAACAGTGCTCGATCAGACCGATATGGAGATACGCCTCATCCCCCACGTCACCTGGCCCGAGACCGACGACCGCGTGCCGCTCCAGCGGCTCTACGACAAATTCGCGTCGTCCGGCCGCGTCACTCTGGTGCCCGAGCGCGACGCCATGAGGCTCAAAAAGGCCATCGCCTCCTGCCGCTTCTTCGTCGGCGCCCGCACCCACTCCACCATCGCGGCTTACTCTTCGGGAGTGCCCACGCTGGTGGTGGGATATTCGGTCAAGGCCAGAGGCATCGCCAGGGATCTTTTTGACACTGAGCAGGGCTACGTCCTGCCGGTGCAGCAGCTCAAGGATCCCGATCAGCTCAAGACCGCGTTTTTCGAGCTGATGAAAAAGGAGAACGAGATAAGAGAAAGGCTGGGCGACGTGCTGCCGGCGGTCAAGGAGTCTGCCATGCGCAACGCCGAGCTGATAAACGAGCTCATCGGCAGGGGCTCGAAGAGCGGCTGCTCGGGCTGCGGCGCGTGCGCCGCAGTGTGCCCCGAGGGCGCCATAACCATGCGCGAGGATCAGGAGGGCTTTCTCTATCCGCACACCGACGAAAGGCTGTGCATAAACTGCTCGGCCTGTGAGAACGTGTGTCCGATGAAAAAGAGCTATTCGTCCGAGCCCGAGGCGTGGGCGCTGAAGGCGGCGGATTCCGTCCGCGAGGGCAGCTCGTCCGGCGGCGCCTTCACCCTTCTGGCGCGGAGCGTGCTCTCAAAGGGCGGCACGGTGTTCGGCGCGGCCTGGGGCGGAAGCTTTTCACTCAGGCACAGGGCGGCACAGTCCGAAGAGGAGCTCGAATCTCTCAAAAAGAGCAAATATCTGCCCTCGTCAGTTTCCATAAGCGACGTGCGCGACGCGCTCAGACGCGGGCCGGTGCTGTTCTGCGGCACCCCCTGCCAGACGGCGGGCGTCCGCGAGGCCGTGGGCGACGATCCCGAGCTGTTTTTGTGCCAGGTGGTCTGCCACGGCGTGCCCTCTCCCAAGGGTTTTTTGAGATGGATACAGGAGCTTGAGGACCGATTCGGCTCTCACGCGGAAAAATACGATTTCAGGAAAAAACTCGAAGGCTCCGAAGGATACTTCGCTCAATGCGTCTTCTCCAACGGCAAGGAATATATCGCCCCGTCCTCGGAGGATCCGTTCATGTCCACCTATCTCGGCAACGTCATGCTGCGCCCCTCCTGCTACCGATGCGCGATAAGGGGCAAGAGCTCCCCCGCCGATATAACGCTGGGCGATCTGTGGGGCGCCGACAAGCTGGTCAAAAACATCGACGACGGAAAGGGCGTGTCGCTGGTTCTGACCCACACCGAAAAGGGCCGCGCGCTTTTGGAGGCGTGCGGATGTGAAAAGGCGCCCGTCGATCTTTCCCGCGCCGCAAAGTACAATCCCTGCCTCGAGCGCCCGGTCGCCAGGCCTGCCGGCCGCGAAAGGTTCTTCTGGGGACTGGAACAGGGCGCTCCTTTCAGCGAGCTCGCCCTCGAGCCCCCAAAGAGCTCTCTTTTGAGCAGGATAAAGAACAGGTTGTTCGAATGACGGAATGCATCCTCATCTGCGCCGGCAAGTTAAAGGAAAAATTTTATGCCGACGCCTGCGCCGAATATCTCAAGCGCATGCCCGAGTGCCGGGTCATGGAGCTCGCCGAGCAGAAGGGGCCGGACGGGCTCAAAAAAGAGGCCGCGGCAATACTTGCCGCCATCCCAAAAGGCGCCTTCACCGCCGCCATGTGCATCGAGGGAAAGCTCATGTCCTCGCAGGAGCTTTCCGAGCTGATAACGGGCGCGGAGAACCGCGGCAAAAGCAGGTTCTGCTTTATCATCGGCTCTTCCGAGGGCCTTCACGACGAAGTGAAAAACAGGTGCGACGTGAAGATATCCATGTCGCCCATGACATTTCCCCATCATCTGGCAAGGGTGATGGTGCTGGAACAGATATACCGAGCCAAAAGCATAGCCGCAGGCACCAGGTACCACAAGTAAGGAGGACGGATGAACAGGATCCTTATAATCGAAGACGAACAGTCGATCGCCGACATCATAGCCTTCAACCTCAAAAGAGAGGGCTTTGAGCCTACCCACGCGACAGACGGTCAGAGCGGCCTCGAGGCCGCACTCGAGGGCGATTTCGACCTCGTGCTGCTGGACGTCATGCTGCCGGTCATGGACGGCTTCACCGTCCTCAAAAAGCTCCGCGAGACCTCGTCCGTGCCCGTGATCATGGTCACCGCCCGCGAGGAGGAGGCCGACAAGATACTGGGGCTGGACAACGGCGCCGACGACTACATAACCAAGCCCTTCTCGATAAGAGAGCTCATGTCCCGCGTGCGCGCCAATCTCCGCCGCACCATGGGCAGCTTCGACCGCTCCTCGGAAAAGGTGGTCTTCGGGCCCTTCACCATCTGGAAGGACATGATGCGCGCCGAAAAGGACGGAAAGCCGCTCGATCTGTCCCAGCGCGAGCTCGATCTTCTGATGTACTTCATACGCACCCCCAACCGGGTGATCTCCCGCGAGGAGCTTTTGAAGGACGTCTGGGGCTACGACTATTACGGCGATCTGCGCACGGTGGACGTCGCCATGCGCCGTCTGCGCGAAAAGCTCGAGGACGACCCGGCTCAGCCCGAATACATAATGACAAAAAGAGGAAACGGTTACTTCATAAAGGAATGATCAAGGAGGGACGTCTTGTTCCGCAGTCTGCACATGCGGCTGGTTTTGATTATGATGATACTCATCGTCGTAGTCATGGCGGTCGTAGGCGTTTCGCTGGTAAACTCAATAACCCGCACCCAGACCGATGAGTTTACAAATCAGATGGCCGGCGTTTTTTCGGCGGGCTTCATTTCGGAGCTTGAAAAGAACGCCGGCGGCGACAGCGCGCCCGAAATACTGCGGGATATAGTCGCGGCCTACGATCAGGCCCTGGGCATCAACGAGCACAGAAACTACGCCGTGCTCGACAGCTCGGGCAGATATCTCGCCGGCAGCGACGACTCCATGGCGGACTCCCTTGAGATCACGCCGAACATAATCTCCGCCATGCAGGGCGAGGTCGGTCAGGATCAGCAGTCCATGCCCGCCTACTTCGACGTGGCCGTGCCCGTCAAGCTGAACGACAGGGTCGATTATATAATTTACGTCAAGGACGATCTGACCGAGCTCAACGACATGACGATGAGCACCTTCTCCATAATCGTAAGGGCGATAATCATTGGCGTGCTCTCCTCGGTCGTGCTCTCGTTCTTCCTTTCAAAGACCATAACCGTTCCGGTCGAAAATCTTACCGAACAGGCCCGGCAGATAGCAAAGGGCGATTTTTCGGTGATGCCGCAGGCGCGCTCGCAGGACGAGATAGGCGAGCTTGCGGAAAGCTTCAACGACATGGCCGAGCAGCTCTCCGACACGCTGAGATCGGTCGAGAGCGAACGCAACAAGCTCGACGCCATATTCAGGCACATGACCGACGGCGTGGTGGCCGTGGACCACAACGACCGCATGATACATATAAACCTCGCCGCCCAGCGCATGCTCGGCCACACGGTGGAGCCCGGGGCGAGGTTCGACGAGATATTCCCCCACATAATCGACCGGGGCGAGTCCTCGAACGGCGGCTACAGCGAGATAGACTACGCCGTGAACGGCCGCATACTCAAGATATACACCGCGCCCTTCGGCGAGGATGAGAACGGCGGCATGATCGCCGTGCTGCACGATATAACCGAGCAGCAGAAGCTGGAGCTTTCCCAGAGGCAGTTCGTAGCGAACGTCTCGCACGAGCTGCGAACGCCGCTGACCAACATAAGGGGCTATACCGAGACCCTGATCGACGCGGGCGACGACGTCGACCGCGGCACCCGCGATCACTTCCTCAACATCATTTCCCAGCAGACCGACGTCATGACGGCGATCGTGTCCGACCTTCTGACCCTTTCGCGGCTGGATCACGAGGACATGAGTCAGAGCATGGAGCCGACCGATCTGAGCGAGCTTGCCGCCCAGGCGGCCGAGGCGATGAAGATAGACGCCGAAAACAAAAAGGTCGGCATCGAGCTCGAGCTTCCCGGCG
>JAEEGL015400693.1_pt1 | contig 41829 bp, 29 predicted proteins | sample 9134231 | NCBI WGS metagenome assembly JAEEGL01 (sample SAMN16246548, study PRJNA631951) | gut metagenome | biome: gut microbiome; feature: rumen; material: fiber-attached | host: Bos | place: Iran: Karaj | collected 2018-10
AACCTGCTTCGCGGCGCCGGCCGAGATCCGCCCGAAGTTCTTCGTCTTGATCTCTTCCTCCACCGTGGAGCCGAGGTCGTAGCTGCGGCTGATCGACTGGGCCTCCTCGAGGGAGATCTCGGACTTCGGATCCTCCACTTCCTCCACCACGCGGCGGCAGCGGAAGACCTTCATGTCCCGTTTCTTTTTATTGATATCCACCCGGACGGACGCGCTGCCGTATTCCTTCTTGAAGGCGGAGACCAGTGCGGCCTCGACTTTCTCGAGCATGTAGTCCATCGGGATCCCTTTGGTCTTTTCCAGAAGTTCAAGGGCCTCAAAGAGTTCTGCGTTCATGTTCTTGTCCAAGCCTTTCTCATGTGTTGCGCCGCCGGCTCACCAGTCAAAGACCGTTTCGCACTTGGCGACCGATTTCGCGGGGAACCGTCTTTCCTCCCCGGCAGCCGTGATCACGATGTCGGCGCCGTCGAGCCCGACGAGCGTCCCGCGGAGCGATTTCGAACCGTCCACCGCGGTGTAGAACCGGAGCATGACGTCCGAGCCCGCCATCTTCGAAAAGTGCTCGGGCCGGGTCAGTTTCCGCTCCACCCCGGGAGAGGTGACGGCCAGCGTGTAGGATCCCTCGATCGGGTCCGCCTCGTCGAGGATCGGATCGATCGCCCGGTGCATCTTCTCGCAGTCCTCGATGGAGATGCCGCCCGGCTGGTCCGAGTCGATGGTGACCCAGAGGATCATGTCGGCGCCCTCTTTCGCGTATTCCACGTCCCAGAGGAGATAGCCGAGTTCGTCCGCCACGGGCGCGACGAGCTCGCGCACCGTCTCGGCGATGTTCTTTTTCTGTTTCATTTCGGGTCTTTTTCCTCTTTCACAGCAAGAGAGTGGACATCTTCAAACGCCCACTCTCCATACTCATTCTCTTCTTATCAGTAGTATATCATAGTTTTTTTGTTCATTCAAGCGCAATCGTCCGGCACAGATGACAATTTTCCCGCCGAGGTGGCCGTCCGCTTTGTGAAAGTTGCTGTAAAACCTACCGTTTTGCCTGCCTCGTACGGAGGATCTCCTCCAGGGCGGCGGCGAAAGCATCGATCTCCTCCGGCGTGTTTAAATGAGATAAACTCACCCGGATGACCGAATCCGCCTCCTCGGCGGATAGGCCGAAAGCGGAGAGCGCCTCGCTCTTCTTCTTCGATCTGGCCGAGCACGCTGAGCCAGCGGAAACGCAGATGCCCCGCCCGGAGAGGTCGTTCAGGACCGTTTCGCTCCGCATTCTGCCGGCTTTCACGGAAATGATGTCGGGGATCCCGTTCACCGGCCGGTTGATCCGCACGCCGAGCGACTCCATCGGCGCGAGCAGCGTCTCGAGCCGCGCCCGGAGTTCTTCGGCGGTCTTTCTTCTTTCCTCGAAGGCGAGCCGCCCCTCCTCCGCCGCCGCGGCGAACGCCGCGATCGGCACGAGCGCTTCGGTCCCGCTCCGGAATCCGTCCTCCTGTCCGCCGCCGGGCATCACCGGCACGACGAGACGCCGCCGGATGACCGTTTCGGACAGATAGAGCGCCGCTGCGCCCCGGATCCCGCCGACCTTGTGGGCCGAGACCGTCAGGGAGTCGGCGCCGAGTTTCGCCGGCGTGAAGCCCGTTTTCAGGAACCCCTGGACCGCGTCGCAGTGGACGAGGGCGTCCGGGAAATACTTCTTCGTCATCTCCGCCGCGGCCTTCACGTCGTAGAGGGCGCCGGTCTCGTTGTTCACCAGCATGAACGCGGCGACCACAACGGGACGGCCTTCCGATTCTGCAGCATCGAGGACGGCTTCGAGCGCGCCGAGGTCCAGCGTCCCGCCCCGGGTGGGGATCCTCTCCACGGCGTAGCCCCGTTTTCCGAGCAGATCTGCCGGTCCGGAGACGGAGGGATGCTCCCCGGCCGAGAGCAGGACGGTCCCGGGCTTCTCCGGGTCCCGTTTCTTCGCGTCGGCGCAGCCGAGGATCGCCAGATTGTTCGATTCCGTCCCGCAGGACGTGAAGAGCAGCTTTCCGTCGTGGAACTTCGGCAGCCCGAGGGCCCGGGCCACCTTCTCCCGGCAGTCAAGAAGCAGCGCCGCCGCTTCCCGTCCCACCGTATGGACGGAGGAGGGGTTTCCCCAGAGGGCCGCCGCCTCGTTCATCGCGCGAAGCGCCGCCCCGGAGGGCGGCGTCGTGGAGGAATGGTCGAGATAGATCATGCCCTTCCTCCGGTCATTTCAGTTTCAGGGCCGCCAGCATCTCGCTGACGGCGTCCAAATGCTCGTCAAAATGCTCCGGGACCGACGAATAGGTGAAGAGATAGACGGTGGCGCCCCGTATGGCAGCCGCCTGGATGAACTTGTACGCCTGCCCGGCGAGAGACGCCGTATAGGTGACCTTCTTCGCGTAGATCCCGTCGATCGTCGCGTTCTCCTCCTTCTCGACCGTCACGTCGGAGAAGACGGAGGAGATCTCAGCCAGATTGATCTCCCACCACTCGTCCGCCGTCATATCGGTATGCTCGAGCTCCCACGCCATCACGGAGACGGAGGAGGGATCCGACTCGGAATAGTACGCGCCCGCCGCCGCGGTGGAGTAGTCCTCCTTCCAGTTGTCGGGAACGTAGAAAAAGAAGTCCGCCTTTTCGTCGGAAGCCGCCTTCATCCCGGCCGGCGGACCGTCCGGGTCGTTCTTCGAGCAGCCCGCGAGAGCCGCGAGGAGAAGGAGGGCGGAGAGCAGCAGTGCGAGGGATCTCTTCATGTCTGAAAACCTCCCGTTCGGATCAGTTGTGCCCGTAGGCGTCGATGTCGAGACCGTTCAGAACGCGCGGCACGTCGGCGATGATCTTCTCGACCAGATCGTTCGTGGTATAGAACTCGCCCACGCCGTTGACCGAGACCAGGACCTTGCCGCCGCTGATGTGCCCGGTCGATTTCTCGACATACCGGTAGAATTTGTACTCGTTGACCCGGCCGTCCGTGTTCTCGTAAGTCATCGTGAAGAAGACCTCCGAGTCGTCACCGATCAGCGCCGCGAGGTCCTCCTCGGACATCTTCGCGTATTCCTGATTCGTGATGTTGAGCAGGGTCTTGTAGAACTCTCGGAAGTTGCGGATCTCCGCGTTCGGGATCAGGGTGCCGCTCACGCGCTCCTCCACGTCGAGGACGGGATCGCCGTCCTCGGTGGTGTCGTGGGTCAGACGGAAGTCGCATTCCACGCCGGAGCCGGAAAGGGTGATGCGGCGCACCGTCTGGATGTTCACGAAGAACGGCGTCGGGAAGATCCAGGCGAAGTCGTCCTTCGCGACCCAGTCGAGCTTTTCGGGCGATACCTTCACCACGGTGGCGTATCCGGTCAGGTTCGAGACGGCGTAGAAGTAGCCGTCCGGCTGAAGCTCGGATACGAAGAGCATGATCCGGTACGAGTCGAAAGCGTACGTCACGGTATAGGCCGGATCCGCGAGACCGAAGGACTCGAGTTCCTCCTCGGTGGGCAGGACGGCCGAGACCTCCTCGCCCGTCAGCGAGATGAGGGTGTAGAGGATGTCGAAATAGAAGGAGTCGTTGATCTCGTAGAGATCGTCGCCGGAGGCGGGCCGCGGCATGATCAGCCGCTCCTCCACGATGGCGTCCGGATTCTTCTTCTCATCGTCCGGCACCTGTTCCACCCGGACGGCCACGTCGTTGCCGCGCAGGATGGTGAAGTCCGAGACGAAATAGTAGGTGCTCGCCGTCAGGCCCGCCGTCAGGATGGGCGACAGGAGCACGCGGGCGGGCTGCAGGATCGTCTTCTCGATGGAGGTGCCCATGAAATAGACCGCGCGGCGCGGCGCGTAGCGGACGTAGTATCCGCCCTCGGTCAGCGCCCGGTCCCCGACCTCGACGGTATAGGACTCGCCCGTCGTCGAGATCACCGTCCAGCTGGCCTGCGGCTCGAGAAGCCCGTATTCCGCCAGTTGTTCGTCATCCGCCGAGTCGGCCACCCGCGTGAGAGCGATCGGCGTACCGGCCGATACGACCAGGTTGGAGAACATTTCCGCGTCGAACTGGAGCCCGTAGGCGCCGTCGAGCTGGAACGTGTCCGCTGCGTCCCGGTAGACCCGGTACCCGCCGTACTCATTCTCCACGAGGATCTCCTGGATGGCAGCCCGGTCGAGGGGCTGGAAGATGTAGAAGTTCGTCAGCCTGTCGTTGATCCGCACCTCCCCGTCGAGGAGCTCGAGCTCCGTCGGCGTCTCCGGATCCGGTTCGGTCATCGGCCGGATCACGGCGAAATACAGGACAACCGCCGTGACGAAGAGCAGGAGCAGGAGAACGATCCACAGTTTCTGGTTTCTGATCTTCATGCCCGCCGTCTCCTCGTGATCACGACCAGCCCGGCCAGCGCGCAGATCACCGGGAAGGTGACGGTCATCGCCACCGTCCACCGGTTGGCCTCGGCCGTCGTGACTTCGATCTCGTCGTCGTCGAAGGGCTTTCTCTCGATAGTCGCGAGGACGCGTTCCCGTCCTGCCGCCTTCATGACAGCGGAGAGGATGTCCTCGTTGGCGTAGGCGTTCGACTGGATGTAGCGCATGTTCGCGAGGGAGGGCGAACCCACGGCGAAGACATAGGCGTAGTAGTATTCGTTGTCCACGATCCTAGATTCCCGGGTCACGGTCATGAGGTTGTACCGTCCGGTCTCCTCCACGGCGCCGTTCTTGACGAGCTCGGCCCCGTCATAGGAGGTGAGGACCGGCGCCACGGTCCGGGTGCCGGTCAGTCCGCCGCCCTCCGCCCAGAGGATGTCGATGGGGCCGGAGCGCCGGATGACCGTCTTCGGCGGCGTGCCGAGGGAATCGAGGTCGCTGTAGATGGAGCCGCCCATCGTATCGCTCTTCTGATATTCCGCGAGGATCGAGTAGCCGTCGACGGACATGGCGTGGTCCATGTCGCGCACGACGGAGTCCGCCCGGAAGGCGATGCCCCACTCCTCGAGGAATTCGTTCAGGTTGGTCAGGGATCCGACGGCGTCCGGGTCGGCGAAGACCAGGAGCGCGCCGTAGTTGTCGAGGAAACGGTCGACCTTCTCGATCTCGTTGAAGGCGGGATCCTCCGCCTCTGCGCCCGCGAAGTCGTAGAGCGGGTCGTAGATCACGAGGATCCGGCAGTCTTCGTCGAGCTCGTCTCTCGTCAGGTCGGCCGTCGTGACGGTGAAGCCGTTCTCCTCGAAGACCTGCGCCAGGGCGATCGCCGCCTCCGTGTTCAGGGACTCCCCGTGCCGCGTCGTGAACGTGACGATCGGCTCGTCGGTCTGCGTCACCTGCATGATGCCGGAGAGGAGCTTCTTTTCGCCGGAATAGGCCCAGACGGTGGACAGGTCGTTCACGTCGTTATACGTATAGAACGCCTGGGCGGCGTAGTTCCGGACCTCCCCGCCCGATTCGAGGATCACGCTGGTCGTGTCGATGTCGGTCGCAGTCGTCGTATACCACTGACGGAAATACGAGGGGTTCTTCACGACGCTGACGGCGTCCACGTGGACGTTCTCGAACTCGTCCTCCAGAAGGAGCGCCGTATTGTAGATATACCGCGTCATCGCGGCGTTCGTGCCGTTTCGGAGCTCGTCCGGCTCGCTCGCGAAGTGGATGTAGACCTCCTGCGTCACGTCGGACATGATCTCCTTCGCCGCGTCGGAGAGGGAGTAGACCTTCTCCTCGGTCATGTCGGCGTACCACATGTACTTCGACGCGAGGGCGGAGAAGATGATGTTGAAGATCACGATGAAAGCGATGAAGGCCATGGTCAGGATCGTGGCCGTCGTGCCGTACTTGAAGCGTTTCGAGTTGGTGAATCTGCTCATGCCGCCGCCTCCTTACGCGTAGCGTCTTCTCTCCAGGACCCGGGTGGCCAGGAAGAGGAAGACGACGGTGATCGAAAGATAATAGACGGCCGCGGCGAAGTCGAAGATGCCGTAGGTGAAGTTCACGTACCGGGCGTAGACCGAGATCCAGTCGAGGACGGCCCGGACCGCGTAGGCATCGATCAGGCTGTTGAAGATGCTCGCCGCCGCGAAAAGGAGCAGGATCGCCATGGCGCCGATAGCCGCGGCGACCGTGTTGTCCGTCAGAGCGGAGACGAAGACGCCGACCGCGATGAAGCACATGCCGATCAGGAGCATTGCGACGAGGCACCCGAAGGCCTTGCCGACGTTCGGCGCGCCGTATCCGAAGAGCGGCAGGTAGTAGACGCAGGAAAGGAGCACCGTCCCAGCGAACATGGTGAAGGCGGCGAAGAATTTCGCCAGTACCATGGAGGAGAAGGAGACGGGGGACGCCATCAGAAGCTGGTCCGTCTTCGTCCTTCTCTCCTCCGCGAAGGAGCGCATCGTGAGGATCGGCACGATGACGATGTAGCCGAAGATCATGAGCTGAAAGTAGCCGGAGACGTCGGAGGTCTGCATCTGGAACGTGGAGAAAGCGAAGGCGAATCCGGAAACGGCGAGAAAGACGCCGAGGAACACATAGCCGAGCGGCGTCGTGAAGTAGGTGCGCATTTCCTTCTTGTATATGGCCAGCATGACGATCTCCTATCTGCCCTTCGGGGTCGCTTTCGAGGTCCGGTCCATGAGCCGCACGAAGACTTCCTCGAGGCTCATGCCGACGGCTTCCAGCCCGAGGATGGGCCAGCCGTGCTCGCTCATCGCGTAGAAGAGCGGTTTGCGGACGTCCACGCCCCGCTCGGACTCGATCCGGTAGAGGTAGCTGTCGAGCTCCCGCTCGCCGGTCAGTTCCGCTGCCGCCACGCCGGGGATGGCGCGCAGCGCGGTCATGACCTCCTTCTGAGGCCCGCAGATCTTGACTTTGAAGCGTTTCTTCTCGTCCACCGCCTCGGCGATGTTCTCTGTCTTCTCGTCCGCGATGATCCGGCCCTCGTTGATGATGACGATCCGGTCGCAGACGGCCTGCACTTCCGGCAGGATGTGGGTGGAAAGGACGACCGTATGGTTCTTCCCTAGCGTCCGGATCAGGTTCCGGATCTCGATGATCTGTTTTGGGTCGAGGCCGACCGTCGGTTCGTCGAAAAGCATGACCGGCGGATTGCCCACCAGCGCCTCCGCGATGCCGACCCGCTGCCGGTACCCCTTCGAGAGGTTCCGGATGAGACGGCCCCGGACGTCGTCGATCTTCGTCACGCGCCGGATCTCCTCAAGGTGTTTCTTCCGGTTCAGCTTACAGGCCTTGATCTCATAGACGAAATCCAGGTATTCGTCGACGGTCATGTCCGGGTAGAGCGGTGGTTGCTCCGGCAGAAAACCGATCAGCTTCTTCGCTTCGTTCGGATTCTCGAGCACGTCGATGCCGCCGACCTTCGCCTCCCCCGAGGTGGAGGACAGGCAGCCCGTCAGGATGTTCATGGTGGTGGATTTCCCCGCGCCGTTCGGCCCGAGGAAGCCCACGATCTCGCCCTCCCCGACGGAAAAGCTGATATCGTCAACGGCCACTTTGCTGCCGTAGCGCTTGACTAGATGGTTGATCTCGATCATGGCGTCCGCTCCTGTGTCCCAGCCTTCGTTCTTCTAAAAGTATACCACGGATTCATAGTACAGTATATCACGCATTCTTGAACAAATTTTGAATTTGCCGGCACGCCGAACGGCCGCAGAAACGTGATAGTTCCTGCCTCAACAGGCGTGAAAGACCGGCGGCGTTCTTCTGACGCCGCCGGTCTCCTTCATTGTTCGGGCTTTTATTTCAATTCGATGATGGACTCGTCCCACATCTCCGGCGCCTCGTAGCCCAGGAGATTGACCACCGTGGCCGCCACGTTGGAGAGCCCGTATTTTCCTTCCGTCTTGACCGTGTAGGCGTCCCGGTGGGCGTTGTCGTAGAGGATGCAAGGAACGGGGTTGAGGGTGTGGCTGGTCTTCGCCTTGAAGGAGCCGTCCGCGTTGCGCTTCGGTTCCTTCGTCTTCTTGTCGAGTTCCGCCATCTCGTCCGCGTTGCCGTGGTCGGCCGTGATAATGGCGACGCCGCCCACCTCGTCCACGACGGGCAGGATCCGGCCGAGCTGGAGATCCAGAGCCTCCATGCCGCAGATCGTCGCCTCGAGGGATCCGGTGTGGCCCACCATGTCCCCGTTCGGGAAGTTCACCCGGAGGCAGTCGTACCGCCCGGAGCGGAGCGCCCCGATGAGCCGGTCGGTGATCTCGGCACATTTCATCCAGGGACGCTGCTCGAAGGGAACGACGTCAGAGGGGACCTCTTCGTAGGTCTCGAGCTCGTCGGAGAACTTGCCGCTCCGGTTGCCGTTCCAGAAATAGGTCACGTGTCCGTACTTCTGGGTCTCGGAGAGTGCGAACTGGCGGATGCCGGTCCCGGCGAGGTACTCGCCCATCGTATTGGTGATCTCCGGCGGAGCGACCAGATAGCGCTTCGGAATGTGGAGGTCTCCGTCGTACTCGAGCATGCCGGCGTAGACGACGTCGGGCACGCGGATCCGGTCGAACCGGTCGAAGGTCTCGTCCCCGTCGAAGGCCCGGGAGATCTCGATCGCCCGGTCGCCGCGGAAGTTGTAGAAGATCACGGAGTCCCCGTCGAGCACCGGTCCGACCGGCTTTCCGTCCTCCGCGATGACGAAGGGAGGCAGATCCTGGTCGATGGCGTGGGTCTCCTCCCGGCAGGTGACGATCGCCTCATGCGCGGTGGCGAACTGCCGTCCCTCGCCGAGCACGTGCGTCTTCCAGCCCTCTGCCACCATCGGCCAGTTGGCTTCGTACCGGTCCATCGTGATCTTCATCCGGCCGCCGCCGGACGCGATCCGGGCGTCGCAGCCGCCGGTGGAGAGTTCTTTGAGGAAGTCCTCGAACGGGTCGACGTAGTCGAGAGCGGAGGTCTCGCCGACGTCCCGTCCGTCCAGCAGGATGTGGACGCGGATCTTCTCGACGCCTTCCGCCTTCGCCTCGGTCAGCATGGCCTTCAGATGATCGATGTGGCTGTGCACGTTGCCGTCGGAGAAGAGGCCGAGGAAGTGGAGCGTGCCGCCCGTCTTTCTGACCTGACCGACGAGCGCCTGCCAGGTCTCGGACCGGAACATCCGGCCGGACTCGATGGAGGCGGTCACCAGCTTTGCTCCCTGGGCGAAGACCTGGCCGGAGCCGAGGGCGTTGTGGCCCACTTCGGAGTTGCCCATGTCGTCGTCGGTGGGAAGGCCCACCGCGGTGCCATGCGCCTTCAGCGTCACCATGGGATAGTCCCGCATGAGACGGTCGAGATTCGGCGTGCGCGCGCGCCGGACGGCGTTCGTTTCGCAGTCGGGCGCAAGTCCGACGCCGTCCATGACGATCGTGAGGACCGGTCTGATCCCGGAGAAACCTTCGTGCTGAACCAGTTTTTTCATCGTAGAACCCCTTGTATGTGGTAGTTTTGACGTTTCGTTGACTTTCCGCCCCCGTCATGTTATACTGGGATACGGAAAGACGGGCCTCTGCCCGCCGCTATTATATCACATTCCGGCCGGTTGCGACAGAACTTTTCCGAAAGTATTTTCCATATTTTTTCGCCCCCGCGCGCCGTCTTCTTTAGAGACATTGACAGTTGCGCGGACCGGGGATTTGTAATATAATAGATGAAAGCACGATCCGCGGGCGTCCGCCCGGGAAAGGAGCCGGAACGGCATGAACAAAATGAAGATCAAACTCGAGCCCGACACGAAGATCGGACGGGCCATCCTTCAGGCGGTCCGGGGCCTCAACGAGGAAGTGGATTCCATCATGGAGAGAGACCCGGCGGCCGTCGGCCGCGCCGAGGTCTATCTGCTCTATTCCGGATTTCACGCGGTGCTCTGCTACCGCGCCGCCCATACCATGCAGGAGAAAGGCTGGGTCCTTCCGGCACGCGCCGTCTCCCAGATCGCGAAATTCCTGACCGGCATCGAGATCCATCCGGGCGCCAAGATCGGTAAGGGACTCTTCATCGACCACGGCGCGGGCGTCGTCATCGGCGAGACCGCCGTCATCGGCGACAACTGCACCATCTACCAGGGCGTCACGCTCGGCGGTACCGGCAAGGACACCGGCAAACGCCACCCGACGCTCGGAAACAACGTCATGGTGGGCGCCGGCGCCAAACTGCTCGGCAACTTCACGGTCGGCGACAACGCCAAGATCGCGGCGGGCGCCGTGGTCCTCGGCGACGTTCCCGAGAATTCCACCGCGGTCGGCATCCCCGCCCGCGTCGTCCGCCGGGACGGCGCGCGCGTCGAGCCCGAGGCGGACCTCGACCAGGTCCACATCCCCGACCCCGTCGAAAACGAACTGGACGCTCTCCGGCGCCGTATCGACGCCCTGGAAGCCGCCCTCGCGGAGAAGAACGATTGCTGATCCGAAATCATCCGAAGGAGATCCGATCATGAACGATCCGATGAATACGGTCCCCGGAACCGGTTCTCCCGCCCCGAAACGACGTTCGAAGTTCGTGACGGGGCTTCTTGCCGTTCTGCGCTATCTTGGCTACGTCGCGCTCTTCTTCGGAGTCCAGACCGCTGTCGCCTCCTCCTATATCACGGCGCTGATCGTGCAGGGCGGGAACGGCGTCCCGACGCTCAACGAGGTGGCTTCGGGCGCCGAAGCGTACGTCCGCTACGCCGCGGAGCAGATGGTGGCGCACCAGACGGGCATCCTGCTCGTCTCCTATCTGATCACGCTCCTTCTGGTCTGTCTGTTCCAGACGCTCCGCAAGAAGAAACTGCCGGATTCTCTCATGCTCCGTCCGTTCAATCCGTTCCGGATCGCGACGTTCGCGCTCTTCGGCGTCGCCCTGAACCTCTTCATTTCGCTGACCGCCAGCTTTCTGCCGATCCCGGAATCGATCCTCGCCCAGCATGAGGCCGCGTTCGCCGGCGTCACGGGCGACGAGTCGGTCCTCGGGATCCTGTCCGTGACGATCGTCACCGGCATCACGGAGGAGATCGTTTTCCGCGGCATCGGCCTGACCCGCCTCAGCGCCGTCGGTGGCGCGTTCGCCGTGGCCTTTTCCTCCTTCGTTTTCGGGCTGTCCCACGGGACGGTCCTCGCCATCGCCTACGCGTTCGTCATCGGTACCGTCTTCGCCCTTGTGGCGGCCCGCTACCGTTCCATCCTTCCCTCGATCATCTGTCATGCCGCCTTCAACGGGGCGGCCTATATCCCGGTCGCGAACGACCTCCGGGTCCTGATCCCGGTCTACGTGATCTCCGCCGCCGTGCTCCTCTTCTGCGTCTACCGGATCTTCTTCCGGTATCCCGTCTTCTCCGACGTGGCGCTGGACAGGACCGGCGTCTTCCTCCCGAGAGACGAGGAGGAGTCGAGGATCCTCGACGAACTGAAGGCGCTCCGGAGCTCGGAGGACGCCACGCCGGAGGATCTGGAGAGGATCCGGACAGAATGGGAAGACTACTGCGCCGCGCGCAAGAAACGGTCCTGACCGGCCCGATCAACGGAGGCATCCATGAAACTGTACAACTCGCTTACCAGGAACCGTGACGAATTCGTCACCCATACGCCGGGCAGATGCACCATGTACACGTGCGGCCCGACCGTCTATCACTTTGCCCATATCGGCAACCTCCGCTCCTACATCATGGAGGACGTGCTGGAAAAATATCTCCGCTATACCGGCCTCGACGTGACTCGCTGCATGAACATCACCGATGTCGGGCATCTCTCCAGCGATGCCGACACCGGCGAGGACAAGATGCTGAAGGGCGCCCGCCGGGAGCACAAGACGGTCATGGAGATCGCCCGGTTCTACACCGACGCGTTTTTCGCCGACTGCGAAAAGCTCGGCATCAAGGTGCCGGACATCGTGGTGCCCGCCACTTCGTACATCCCCGAATTCATCCGGCTGATCGAAACGCTCCTCGAGAAGGGATACGCCTATCTCTCCGGCGGAAACGTCTATTTCGACACGTCGAAACTCGACGACTACTACGTCTTCGGCAATCAGGAAGCGGAAGACCTGGCGGTCGGCGTCCGGGAGGGCGTGGAGGAGGACGGTGCCAAGCGGAACAAGACCGACTTCGTCCTGTGGTTCACCAAATCGAAATTCGAGGACCAGGAACTGAAATGGGAATCCCCCTGGGGCGTCGGCTACCCCGGCTGGCACATCGAATGCTCCGCCATCGCGCTGAAGAATCTGGGCGAATACCTGGACCTGCACTGCGGCGGCATCGACAACGCGTTCCCGCACCACACGAACGAGATCGCCCAGTCCGAGTCGGCCATCGGCCACCGCTGGTGCTCCCACTGGTTCCACGTCCTGCATCTGAACACCGCTTCCGGCAAGATGTCGAAATCCTCCGGCGAGTTCCTCACCGTCTCGCTGCTCGAGGAGAAGGGATACGCGCCGCTGGTCTACCGGCTCTTCTGCCTCCAGTCCCACTACCGGAAGTCCCTGGTCTTCTCCTGGGAGGGGATGGATTCAACGAAGACCGCCTATCAGAAGCTCGTCGCGCGGATCGCCGCGCTGGATCCGGCGGACGTCTCTCCCGTGGACGAGGGCGCCTTCGCCGAACTGAAAAAGCGCTTTACCGACGCCATGGACAACGACCTGAACACGTCGCTCGCCGTCACGGCGCTCTACGACGTCCTGAAAGCCCGGACGAACGACAGAACGAAACTCGCGCTCATCGCGGATTTCGACCGCGTCCTCTCGCTCGGCCTGATCGCGGAAGCGGACAGGGCGAGAGCCGCCGCCCAGGCTTCGAAAGCGGCCGAGGCGGAAGCGGTCTTCACCGTGATCTGCGCCGATCCGTCAGCCGACGACGCACTCCGCGCCGACGTCGAAGCCCTGATCCGCGAACGGGCCGGCGCCAAGAAGGCGAAGGACTTCGCAAAGGCCGACGCGATCCGGGATCAGCTCTCGGGCATGGGGATCGTCCTGAAGGACGGCAAGAACACCGTCGAATGGACGAGATCATAAACGCCGGACAATGACGGCCGGACTTCCCTCCGATCGGGGAAGCCCGGCCTTTTTGCGTCCGCCGCCTAAGAACCCGGTTTAATTGAAAACCGCCGAACAAAAACGGACAGACCGCAGTCTGTCCGTTCTGTGTTGTTTAAGCCTTTTCCTGCAGCCGGTTGATGTCCACGAGTTCCGTGTTCTCCTCCGTGAAGCGGCCGGCCGCGATCCCGAGGAACGCGTTGGCCGTGTCGAGCGACGTGAAGCACGGGATCCGGTGCAGAAGCGCGTGCCGGTGCAGGGCGATGTAGTCGTCCACCGTGGAGTCGAGCAGCGCGCCGGTGTAGACGATCACGCCGATCTTTCCTTCGTCCATGAGCCGGAACACGTTGTCGCTCTCCCGGATGCCGGAGACCGGCTTTACCGGGATCCCATCGCCCGCGATGGTCGCCGCCGTCTCCTCGGTCGCGTAGACCGTGAAGCCGAGTCCGTCCAGCATCCTGGCCGTCGGCAGGATCTCCCACTGGTCGTGCGTGTCGACCGAGACGAGCGCGCCGCGCTGTCCGGCCGAATGGATGTCCGCCGACAGACCGGCGGCCGTCAGTCCCTTGAAGAGCGCCTCCTCCACCGTCCGTCCGACGCCGAGCACCTCGCCGGTCGACTTCATCTCAGGTCCCAGGTAGGCGTTGGCGTCCGTGAGTTTCTCGAAGGAGAAGACGGGCACCTTCACCGCGACGGTCGGCGGCGCCGGATAGAGCCCGGTACCGTAGCCGAGCGACGCGAGCGGCGTTCCCAGCATGACCCGTGACGCGACGTCCACCATGGGTACGCCGGTCACCTTGCTGATGTAGGGGATCGTCCGGGATGCCCGGGGGTTCACCTCGATCACGTACAGTTCGCCGCGCCAGATCAGATACTGGATGTTGACGAGACCCTTCGTCCCGAGGGAGAGCGCGAGCTTCGTCGACGTCTCCGTGATCCGCTCCGTCATGGCGCCGTTCAGGTTGTAGGGGGGGTAGACCGCAATGGAGTCTCCGCTGTGGACGCCCGCCCGCTCGATATGCTCCATGATGCCGGGGATGAGAACGTCCTGTCCGTCGGAGATCACGTCCACTTCCAGTTCCGTGCCGCTCATGTACTGGTCGATGAGGACCGGGTTCTCCACGCCGCCCGCCAGGATCCGCTCCATGTACAGGGTAACGTCCCGCGCGTCGTGGGCGATCTTCATGTTCTGTCCGCCAATGACGTAGGATGGACGCAGGAGGACCGGATAGCCGAGCGACTCGGCCGCCTCCAGCGCCTCCTCCATCGTCCGGACGCCCCGTCCCATGGGACGTTTCACCGACAGCTTGCCGAGGAGCGCGTCGAAGCGCGCCCGGTCTTCCGCCGTGTCGATCCCGTCGGCGGAGGTGCCGAGGATCGCGATCCCCGCCCTGTCGAGAAATTCCGTCAGCTTGATGGCGGTCTGGCCGCCGAAGGCGACCACCACGCCGACCGGATCCTCCGCCCGGATCACGTTCATCACGTCCTCCGGCGTCAGCGGCTCGAAGTACAGCCGGTCGGCGGTATCGTAGTCGGTCGACACCGTCTCCGGGTTGTTGTTGATGATGACGACGTCGTAGCCCATCTTCTTGAGCGTCCAGACGCAGTGGACGGAGGAGTAGTCGAACTCGATCCCCTGTCCGATCCGGATGGGCCCGGATCCGAGCACGATGATCACGTCCCTGCCGGAGCGCGGGAAGAGACGCGATTCGCATTCGCCTTCCGATACGGCGTAGAAATACGGCGTCTCCGCGTCGAACTCCGCCGCGCAGGTGTCCACCATCTTGTACGACGCACAGGAAGCGGGAAGATCCTGCCGTCCGCTGATCCGGCGGAGGGCGGCGTCCGGGTAGCCGAGACGCTTGCCTTCCCGGTAGTCTTCGTCCGTGAGGCCCGAAGCGATTCTCTCCTCGAACCGGGCGAGCTTTTCGATCTGCCTGAGGAAGAACGGGTCGATCCGCGTGACCTTCGTGATCGCCTCGACGGTGTATCCCGCCTTGAGCGCTTCGAAGACCGTGAAGAGCCGCCGGTCGTCGCAGGCGGCGAGCCGGTCGTCGAGACTGTCCCCGTTCAGCGGTTTCGCGTTCAGCGTGTCGAGACCGATCTCCGCCCCGCGCACCGCCTTCATCAGGGCGCAGGCGAACGTCGGCGCGATGGCCATGACTTCTCCGGTCGCCTTCATCTGGGTCCCCAGCCGTCTCGTCGCGCCGGGAAACTTGTCGAACGGCCACTTCGGGAACTTCACCACCACGTAGTCGACGGCCGGCTCGAAGCAGGCGCAGGTCTTGCCGGTTATGTCGTTGCCGATCTCGTCCAGCGTGTAGCCGAGCGCGATCTTCGCCGTGATCTTCGCGATGGGATAGCCCGTCGCCTTGGAAGCCAGGGCGGACGAGCGGGAAACACGCGGGTTCACCTCGATCACGGCGTATTCGAAACTGTCCGGATCCAGCGCGAACTGGCAGTTGCACCCGCCCACGATGCCGAGGGAGGAGATGATGTTGAGCGCCGCGCTCCGCAGCATCTGGTATTCCCGGTCGGCCAGCGTGAGCGCCGGCGCCACGACCACGGAGTCGCCCGTATGGACGCCCACCGGGTCGACGTTCTCCATGCTGCAGACCGCGATCACGTTCCCGAGGGAATCCCGCATGGTCTCGAATTCGATCTCTTTCCAGCCGTAGATGTATTTCTCCACCAGGATCTGATGGATGGGCGACGCGGTGAGGCCTTTCTCCGCCGCCGCCTTCATTTCTTCCGGATCGTTCGCCACGCCGCCGCCGGAGCCGCCGAGCGTGTAGGCGGGACGGATGATCACCGGATAGCCGATCTCCTCCGCGATGGCGAGCGCGTGCTCCGCGTCGTTTGCCACGTCGGAAGGGATGGTCGGCTCCCCGATTTCCTCCATCGTCTCCTTGAACCGCTTCCGGTCTTCCGACCGTTCGATCGCGTCTACGTTGGTGCCGATCAGCCGGACGCCGTGCGCCGCGAGAAACCCGTCGCGGTCGAGCTCCATGGACAGGGTCAGGCCGGTCTGGCCGCCCAGTCCGGCGAGCAGGCCGTCCGGTTTTTCCTTTTCGATGATCCGCTTCAGCGTCGGGACGGTGAGCGGTTCCAGGTAGATCTCGTCGGCCAGCGCCCGGTCGGTCATGATGGTGGCGGGATTGGAGTTCACGAGCACCACATTCACGCCCTCCTTTTTCAGGACGGAACAGGCCTGGGTGCCGGCGTAGTCGAACTCCGCCGCCTGACCGATCACGATCGGTCCGGATCCGATGACCAGGACTTTCTTGATGCTTTTATCCCGCGGCATGCCGTCTCTCCTCCATCAGATCGCAAAACTCGTCGAACAGAAAATCCGTATCCCGGGGGCCGCCCCGGGCCTCCGGATGGAACTGGGCCGACAGGGCGCCGTCCTCCGGATAGTCGATCCCCTCCACAGAACCGTCGTTGGCGTTGGTGAAGCGCACCCTGCCCCGGATGACGCTGTCCCCGACGACCGCGTAGCCGTGGTTCTGGCTGGTGATATAGGTGTGGCCTCCGTTCGCTTCCCGGACCGGCTGGTTGCCGCCACGGTGGCCGTATTTCATCTTTTCGGTGACTGCTCCCGCCGCGAGCGCGAGGAGCTGATGCCCGAGGCAGATCCCGAAGATCGGAACGCGCCCGAGAAGGGCCCGGATCGTCTCGATCTCGGCAACGTTCTCCGCCGGGTCGCCCGGACCGTTCGAGAGCATGACGCCGTCGTACCGTCCGAGGATGTCGCCGGCGGCCGTCTCGGCCGGCAGGATCGTGACCGAGCAGCCTCTCGCCGTCAGGGACCTGACGATGTTGTGTTTCGCGCCGTAGTCGAGGAGCGCCACCCTGTATTTCTCCTCCCCGTCCGCCGGGACGAAGGAGGTCGCACCGCTCGTGACGGCGTCCACCGCGCCCCGGATCGAGAAAGCCCTGATCGCGGAGAGGTCGGACGGCGGCGCGTTCAGAAGCCCCGCGCCGAGAACGCCGAACTCCCGCAGCCGTCTCGTGACCGCTCTCGTATCGATCCCGGCGATCGCCGGAATGTCGTGCGTGATCAGATAATCGGACAGAGGGCCCGCCGAACGGAAGTTCGACGGTCCGTCGCAGATCTCGCGCATCACCACGCCGGACAGGGCCGGCTTCCCCTCGAAGTCGCCGGGGATGACGCCGTAGTTCCCGATCATCGGGAAGGTAAACAGGACGATCTGTCCGTAATAGCTGGGGTCGGTGATCGTTTCCAGGTAGGAGCACATGCCGGTCGTGAAGACCAGTTCGCCGACCGATTCCCGGTCCGCCCCCACGGAAACACCCTCAAAGACGGAACCGTCCGCCAGCACCAGATATTTCTTTTTCATCTTTCTTTTCCGTATCCCGTTGAAATGGCGTGTCAGTCGACCGAGCCGCCGAGCGTCTCCAGCATGACCGCCTTGATCGTATGCATCCGGTTCTCCGCCTCGTCGAAGACGGCCGACTGCGGTCCTTCGAAGACCTCGTCGGTCACCTCCATGGCGTCCCGGCCGAACTTCTCGCCCATCTCCCGTCCCACGGCCGTCTTCAGGTCGTGATAGGCGGGCAGGCAGTGCATGAAGATGGCGCCCGGGGCGGCGGCTTTCATCTTTTCGCCGTTCACCTGGTAGGGAGCCAGATCCCGTATCCGTTCCTCCCAGACCTCCGCGGGTTCTCCCATGGAGACCCAGACGTCCGTATAGATGACGTCGGCTCCCGCCGCGCCCGTCGGATCGGACGTGAACGTCAGAGTCGCTCCGGTCGTATCGGCGATCGCCCGGCACGTCTCGCGCAGCGACGGGTCGGGGAAGTACTTCTCCGGCGCCACCGCGACGAAATGCATGCCCATCTTGGCGCATCCGACCATCAGCGAGTTGCCCATGTTGAACCGGGCGTCGCCCATATAGGCGAACCGGATGCCCCTGAGCCGGCCGAACTTCTCCCGCACAGTCAGAAGATCCGCCAGGATCTGGGTGGGATGGAACTCGTCCGTCAGTCCGTTCCAGACCGGAACGTCGGCGTAGGCCGCCAGCTCCTCCACGATCGACTGCCCGAAGCCGCGGTACTCGATCCCGTCGAACATCCTCGAGAGGACGCGCGCGGTGTCCGCGATGCTCTCCTTCCGGCCGATCTGCGAACCTGACGGATCGAGATACGTGACGCCCATACCGAGATCGCGAGCCGCCACCTCGAAGGAGCAGCGCGTCCGGGTGCTGGTCTTCTCGAAGATCAGGGCGACGTTCTTTCCCTCGAGCGAACGGTGGGGGATCCCCGCCTTTTTCTTCGCTTTCAGCGCCGCCGCCGTGTCGAGCAGTTCCCCGATCTCCTCCGGGGTGAAATCCAGAAGTTTCAGAAAGTCCTTTCCCTTGAGCGAGCCCATGCCGCGTCCTCCTCGGGTGCGTGATGGGGACCGGAGTCCCTTGTCCGTTCATTATACCATACCGCCATCGATTATGCAAGAGTTTTCATGAAAAACGGCGATTTTCTGCATTTTCATACATATACATTCTCGTTTTATGTGTAATTATGCGTTATGTTGACGGAGAAGGCGGCCGGGACGGCGGGAACAGCCGGATCCGTTGACACCGGACAGGGGCGGATGTATAATGGGAACAAACGGAGGACGGACCGGATGAAGACCGCCCGGAACTGCTGTCTTCCCGCACTGCCGGCGGCGCTCCCCGCGTCCGTCTGTCCGGCCGACCTCGCCGTCATCCTGCGCTCCGGCGCCCTGATCACGGTCCTTCTGAACCGTGCGAGGAAAAACGGCGGGAAATGCGCGGAAAATTAAGCCGGAGGGCGCCGATTCCTGCGAGTTTCCCTTGTATTCCGCCGCGGGATATTGTATAATGTAGAAGAAGAAATGTGCGCATGAAAGGAAACGACTGATATGGCAAAGGGAAACGCTTCGAAGAAAGCGGCGGTCGTCCTGACGGACAACACGCCGGACGAAAAGAAAAAGGCACTGGAAACGGCGATCTCCCAGATCGAGAAGAATTTCGGCAAGGGAACGATCATCAAGATGGGCGAGAACCCGAAGATGAACGTGTCCTCCGTTCCGACCGGTTCCATCGCGCTCGATATGGCGCTCGGCGTCGGCGGTCTCCCGAAGGGACGGATCGTGGAGATCTACGGTCCCGAATCCTCCGGCAAGACCACGCTCGCGCTCCACGCCATCGCGGAAGTCCAGAAGAGCGGCGGCGAGGCCGCCTTCATCGACGCGGAGCACGCGCTCGATCCGGTCTACGCGAAGAATCTCGGCGTGAACATCGACGATCTCCTCGTCTCCCAGCCGGATTCCGGCGAGCAGGCGCTCGAGATCTGCGACGCGCTGGTCCGTTCCGGCGCCATCGACATCGTGGTCATCGACTCCGTGGCCGCCCTCGTGCCGCAGCAGGAGATCGACGGCGAGATGGGCGCCTCCCATGTGGGTCTGCAGGCCCGTCTCATGTCCCAGGCGCTCCGGAAACTCTCCGGCACCATCTCGAAGACGAACGCCATCGTGATCTTCATCAACCAGCTCCGCGAGAAGGTGGGCGTCGTTTACGGCAACCCGGAAACGACCACCGGCGGCCGTGCCCTGAAGTTCTACGCCTCCGTCCGGATCGAGATCCGCCGCAGCGAGAGCATCAAGGACGGTTCCGACGTGATCGGCAACCGAGTCAAGTGCAAGGTGGTCAAGAACAAGGTGGCCCCTCCCTTCCGCACGGCGGAATTCGACATTCTCTACGGCACAGGCATTTCGAAGGCTTCGGAGATCCTTGACATGGGCACCTCCCTCGGCCTCATCGAGAAGAGCGGCGCCTGGTTCTACTACGAAGGCAACCGTCTGGCCCAGGGCCGGGACAACGCCCGCGCGGCGATCGAGAACGACCCCGCCCTGATGGCGGCGCTCGAGGAAAAGATCAAGCAGAAGAGTCAGGAAGAGCCGGCGGACGAGCTCGACGGCCCGATCCCGGACGGTCTGGAGGAACTTGACGGCGCCGACCTCGACGGGCTCGACATCCGTCTCCTCGACCTCGGCGAAGACGAATGACCGTCTCCCGGGTCTCCTACGTCTCCTGGCGGAACATCGCCCGGGCGGACCTGTCGCTCGCCGGCGGCATCAACGTCCTCTGGGGCATGAACGGCCAGGGAAAATCGAACCTTCTGGAAGGGCTCTACTACTTCGCGCGCGGACGTTCGTTCCGCGGGGCGAAAGACCGGGAACTCATCCGTTTCGGGGATCCGTTCGCCTCCGTCTCCGTCGCCTTCCGGCGCGAGGGACGGGAGAACGACACGGTCCTGGAGGCGGTCCTTCCCCCGGCGGGAAAAAAGAGGCTGACGCGCAACGGCGCGCCGCTCTCCTCCCCGGCCGAGATGATGGGCAGCTTTCGCGCGGTGCTCTTCTGTCCGGCCAACCTGTCGCTGGTCTCCGGCAGTCCGGCGGACCGGCGCACCTTCCTGGACATAGCGCTCTCGCAGCTGTCCCCGTCCTATCTGTCCGCACTCCGCCGTTACACGAAGCTCCTGCAGGAGCGGAACGCCCTGCTCCGGCTGGCTGCGGACGGCCACCCGGTTTCGAGCGAGGAATGGCTGGTATACGCGGAAGCCATGGGTCAGAGCGGCGCCTATGTCGCCGCCTGCCGGGCGGAGTACTGCCGCCTGCTGGCCGTCACGGTGGAAGCGCATTTTACGGAAATGACCGGCGGCGCGGAGCGCCCCCGGCTCGTCTATACGTCCCATTCGGAACCGGACGGCTCCGCCGCCCTGCTCCTTCCGTCCGGCGAAACGCCGGATGCCCCGTCGGGCCTGGTCTTGTCGGAGAAACTGACCGCCTCCGTGGAGCGCGAGATCGCCGCCGGCACCACGCTGTGGGGCGTCCACAAGGACGATCTCGTCCTGACGCTGAACGACCGGGAAGCGAAGCTGTACGCCTCCCAGGGGCAGCAGCGCTCCCTCGCCCTGGCCATGAAGCTGGGGGAGGCGCAGATCGCACGCGACGTGGACGGGGAATCCCCCGTGATCCTGCTCGACGACGTGTTTTCCGAACTGGACGAGCAGCGCCGTCACTACATCCTCGATTCTCTTTCCGCCGGAGAGCGGCAGATCGTCATCACCTCCTGCGAGCCGGACGTCATTCCGGGCAGCCGGGAGGACATCTGCTTCCGGCATGTCGAAAACGGCATGGTGAACGACGCATGATGATCCTGAAATCGCTGAACGAAACCAGAACGGCCGTCTTTCTGACCCTCACAGGCGGGGACGGCGAGGAAACGGTCGCCCTCTCCCCGGGAGAGTGGAAGCGGTTCCGCATCAGACGGCCGCTCGAGCCTCTTTCCCCGCTGTCGGAGGACGACCTCGCAGACCTGCGCGCCGCGGCGGAACGCTCCGCCGCCCTCCGGGAAGCCGCCCGCATGCTGGGCGTCTCCGACAAGAGCGCACGGGAGCTGAAGCGGCGGCTGAGAGCCGCCCGCTTTTCCGACGAAGCGTCGGATCACGCCGTCTCCTTCCTTACGGAAAAGGGATATCTGAACGAGGCGGACGCCTGCCGCCGGTTCGCCGAAACGGCCGTCCGCATGAAACACTACGGGCGTCTCCGGATCCGCGAAGCGCTCGCGGCGAAGGGCTATCCGGCCGAGTTGTCGGCCGTTGCAGCCGAGGAGATCCCGGACGAGGAATACCGGGACGCGCTCCGCGCCCAGATCAGGCGTCGGTGTCCCGATTTTCTTGAACTCGATCCGGCAGGGCGCCAAAAGGCCGCTGCCGCACTGTACCGTCTCGGTTTCACGAGAGAAGAGATCCGCGCCGCGCTGCGGCAGGCGGACTAGATCCGGTCCGCCGGAAGGAGTCATCATGTCGAAAAAAGCAACCGTCGGCTTCGTTTCCCTGGGCTGCTCCAAGAACCTGTGCGACACGGAAGTCATGCTCCGCCATCTGGCGGACGCGGGCTACGCCATCACCCCGGAGGAGACCGAAGCGGACGTGGTCGTCGTCAATACCTGCGCCTTCATCGAATCCGCCAAGAAGGAGTCGATCGACAACATCCTGGATCTCGCCTGGCTGAAGAAGCACCACACCCTGAAGGGGATCGTGGTGACCGGATGTCTCGCCGAGCGCTATCGGGAGGAGATCCTCACCGAGATGCCGGAAGTGGACGCCGTGCTCGGCGTCGGCGGCATCCACCGGATCGTCGAGGCGGTCGACGCCGTTCTCGAGAACGCCGGAAAAAAGAAAATGCCGAAGTTCACCTGCTTCGACGACAAGGAGACCTGTTCGCTCGGCGGCGAACGGGTCGTGACCACCGGCGACTATATGGCCTATCTGAAGATTGCGGAAGGCTGTTCCAACCGGTGCACCTACTGCGCCATCCCGTCCATCCGGGGCAGGATGCGCTCTAGACCGATCGAAGAACTGGCAGAGGAGGCCGCCTCCCTCGGCGCGCTCGGGATCCGGGAGCTGAACCTGATCGCCCAGGACACGTCCGGCTACGGGATCGACCTGTACGGCCGCTACGCCCTGCCGGAACTGATTCGCGCGATCTGCGAAAAGACCGATATCCCCTGGATCCGCCTGCTCTACTGCTATCCCGACAAAATCACCGACGAGCTCGTCGCGGAGATCCGCGACAACCCGCGCGTCGTCAAATACATCGATCTGCCCATCCAGCACATCTCCGACCCGGTGCTGCGCCGGATGAACCGGCACGGCGATGCCGCCATGATCCGGGAGAGCATCCGAAAGCTCCGCACGGTCCCGGGCATCGTCCTCCGCTCCACCGCCATCGTCGGCTTCCCCGGCGAGACGGAGGAGGAATTCTCCGAACTGTGCGCTTTCCTCAAGGAAGCGAAGTTCGAACGGTTCGGCGCCTTCCCCTATTCCAGGGAGGAAGGGACGCCCGCCTATGATTTCCCCGATCAGATCGACGAGCAGGTGAAGCAGGACCGCTACGACGTGCTCATGCGTACCCAGCTCGAAGTAAGCGAAGCATACAACCGGACCCGGATCGGCACCGTGACGCCCGTCCTGTGCGAAGGATACGATCCCGTATCCGGCTCCCATTACGGCCGAAGCCCGGCCGAAGCCGCCGACATCGACGGCAAGATCTGGTTCAACCCGGCAAGGCAGGACCTCAGGATCGCGGAGGGCGAGATGGTGGACGTGAAGATCACCGAAGCCCTGGACTACGATCTTGTCGGCGAAGCGCTCCTGGCCGTCTGACCGAACTCATCCCTACAACCGGAGGCAACTATGAATCTTCCCAACAAACTGACACTGTTCCGCATTCTGATGGTCCCGGTCATTCTGGTCCTGCTCTGCGTGCCGCTCCCGATCGGCGAAACCGCGCTGAGGATCACGGTCGCCTCCGTCTTCTTCGTCACGGCCATTACCGACTTCATTGACGGACGCCTTGCCCGCCGGACCAACCAGGTCACCGATTTCGGTAAATTCCTGGATCCCCTGGCGGACAAGTTCCTGATCATCGCCTCGCTGCTCGGGATCCTGTACCGGTTCGACGCCCTTCGCCCCTATTTCATCTGGGCGACGGCTATCGTGATCTTCAGGGAATTCACCGTGACCTCCGTCAGAATGATGGCCGCCAACAAGGCGGGGCTCGTGGTCGCCGCTTCCTGGCTCGGCAAGATCAAGACGCTCACGCAGATGACCTGCGTGCTCATCGCGCTGCTCGAGCCTGTGCTCATCCCGACCGAGTTCTTCATCACCCATACGCCGATCACGCTGGCGCTGCTCGTCATCATGTCGGTCATGACGCTCTGGTCCGGAACGGACTATATGATACGCTACTGGCCCTATATCGGAAAAACGAAATAACGGAGGCACACGATGGAACAAATCTATACGATCCCCGTCAACGAGGCCTTTGAGGCCGTCCGGACGCCGGAAGGTGCCGGCTGTCCCTTCTGCCGGCTGTACCGGCAGCTCGAGATGAAAGAAGTGGATCTCATCCTCGGCGCTTCCATGATGGAACCGGATGTGCGGGTGAAGACCAACGAGCTCGGTTTCTGCGAACATCACCTCGATCTCCTGTATGCCGGCGGCAAGCGCCTGCCTCTCGCCCTCATGCTCCAGAGCCATCTGGACGCCGTGGCGGAAGACCTGAAGGGCAACATGGGCATGTTCGTCGGCAAGACCGGCGAACGGGCCGCGCGCCGGCTGGACAAGCTCGACGGTTCCTGCTATATCTGTGAACGTGTGAACTATCATTTCGCGCGCATGTTCGAGACCGCCGTCCTGCTCTGGCAGAGTGATTCCGCCTTTCATGAGAAGGTGGCAGCGACGCCGCGCTTCTGCCTCTCCCACTTCGGCAGATTCGTGAAGACCGCCAAGGAGCGGCTTTCCCGTAAGGACTTCGCGGAATTCTACGAACAGGTGTACGGTATCGAATCCGCCGCCCTCGACAAGGTCCGGGACGACATCAACTGGTTCTGCAAGAAATTCGACTACCGCTATGAAAACGAACCCTGGGGCGACGCCAAAGACGCGCCGGAGAGAGCCCGCATCCTTCTGAAAGGGGACCGGGACATCCTTGCCTGACCGGGTTCTGCGACAAGAAAAAGAATCCCCTTGAATTTCCGGGGGAAATGTGATATACTGAAAATAGAAGCAACCGACAATCTTTCATGAACAGGAGGGTAATCATCATGAAACAGAACGGAAAATCGACGGAAGCCGTCAAGATCATCCTTATCGTGATCGGCGCGCTGGTCAGCCTCGCTGCGATCGCCGTCGTCGCCTATACGATCTTCAAGAAGTACTTCCAGGTCACCTTCGAATGTGACGGCGACTGCGACACCTGCGACGACTGTTTCGCCGACATGGACGACAACGAAGAGCTGGAATGCTCCTACGCCGAAGAGGAAAAGGAAGAAGCCCCCGCGGCGGAATAACGGCACATGCGTCAAAAAAGGCACTGATTTCGGTCAGTGCCTTTTTTCTGTTTCACGGTGTTCCGGCCGTTCTCAGACGGGGATCGTTCGCGCAAGCGGGACGGAGTAGATCGCGGCCGTCGGGATCTTCTCCCCGAACATGGCCTCGCAGATCTCCCGGTAGTAGACGAGCTGGTCCCGGTGCCTTCCGAGAAGCATCCGGTCCGCTTCCTCGTCCGAATATCCCTCGGGGATCCGGTCTGTCTTGTAGTCAATCAGCACCAGTTCTCCATTGTCCGGATCGCGGAAGAGACAGTCCACCGCGCCCTGCACGGTAATCTTCGTCTTCGCCGCACGGAGCTTCTCAGCCAGTTCCTGATCCCGGGAGAAACGTTCCGCCTCCATCTCGGCGATGAATCGGAATTCCCGCTTCAGGAATGCCGAACGGAGGATCTTTCCGAACAGTTCGCTCTGACGGAACCGTTCCACGGCATCTGCGTCGATCATCTCCGCCAGCCCGGCTGACAGGAAATGCTCCCGGATCAGACGGTCCCGCTCGGCGGCATAGCCGTCCCGGTTCAACGCGGAAAAATCGACGAACTGAAGGAAGGTATGCGTAGCGGTGCCTTTCTCCGCGCCGCTCGCGCCGGCGCCCTCCATGAAACGCGGTCTCTTCAGGGAGATCGGCCCTTTTCTGTTCCAGGTGCCCGCCGGCGCGGAGCCGGGGCCGAACCACCCCTTCGGAGCGCCGAACGTCTCGTCCGCTTCTTCGTCTTCGTCGAGCACGCCCGGATAGAGGCGGGACACCGTCAGTTTGAACGGGACCCCCGACAGGAACGCATCCGGATACTCGAAACCGAACCGGTCTGCGATCTCTTCCGTCCGGATCGGTTCTGCTCCGTCCGCCGGACTTTCCGTCCGGTCTGCCGCGGCGGTGTCCGCCCCGGGACCGCCGACGACCTTCCAGGAGAGAGCGTCCTCTCCGCAGGCCAAGACCAGCCATTTCAGATAGTTCCCCGCCCGGCGGAGACTGTATCCGTCCGTATAATCTCTTTGAAGGGACGCTTCTTCCAGAAACTTTTCCGGATTGTCCGTTACGCCGGTCACGACGAGCTTGTCTCTTGCCCGGGTCATCGCCACGTACAGCATCCGCATCTCTTCGGAGACCGACTCCCGGCGCACCTTCGCCGCGATGGCCCGCCGGACCAGCGTGTTGCACCGCACAAGCCCGCCGTCGTCCGGCAGATACGGACCGACGCCCAGTGCGCGGTCGAAAAGCAGCGTCTCGCTCTCGTCCCGGCTGTTCCGCTTCTTTCCGCATCCCGACAGAAAGCAGACCGGATATTCCAGTCCCTTCGCGCTATGGATCGACAGGATCGATACGGCGTCCCCGCCGGAGGAGACTTCGCTCTCCTCCTCTTCCATGGTCTCTCCGAGGTATTCGAGGAATCCGGCCAAGCCGCCGAACCGGGCCGTGCCGCGCGCACCGTCTTCATAGGTCTTGGCGAGCGCCATCAGCCGGTTTACTGCGTCCCGTTCGAGCCCGTTGTCCCGGATCCCCGGCAAAGCGAAGAGATCCGTATCCCGGATCAAGTAGTCGAGATATTTGTCCGCCGGGAGGGAACGGGCGACGGCATGGTGCCGCTTCTGCCAGTCCGTCAGACCGGCGCACTTTTCGCTAAGCCTCCCCCCGTCCGTTTTTCCCGCCATCCGGAGGACGCCGTAATACAGCGGCATCTCCCCGGCGGCCTCCCGCAGCTTCACCAGTTCCCGGAGCGGGAAACCGAAGACGGGAGACCGGAGCGCGCCGGCCGTATGGATATCCCGGAGCGGGTTGTCGGCCAGATTCATGAGGCAGATCAGAAGCAGGACGGAGGGAAAACTGCCGAGAGGCCGTCCCTTCTTCCGCCAGACCGGGATGCCGCGCCGCAGAAGCGCCTCCTCGTACGCTTCTCCGTCCGTGTTGGGGGCGCGCAGCAGGATCGCGACCTCGCCGGGCTTGAGACGCCCGCCGGAGGACGTATACCGGCCGAGCATCCCGGCGATCCGGTCCGCCACGTAGGCCGCCTCCTGGTGCTCTTCCGCTTCTACTTCCGCTTCTTCCGTTAACTCGCCGTCACCCTCTTCGTCCGTCCTGGCGGCGCCGGCCCCTTCCGCTTTATTCTTCTTTATTTTGCGCAGCAGACACAACTCCACCTGTTCCGGAGCGAATCCGTCCTTTTCTACCCTGGCGTGGATCAGCCTGTCCTCCTCTCCGAAAGGCGTATCGCCCTCCGGCAGAAGCAGTCCGGATACTGCGTTGACGAAGTCAATCACCGGCTGAGCGCAGCGGAAATTCTCCGACAGGAAGAGAGAACGCCCCTCTCCCTTTCCAGGCTGCTCGTCCTCCCCGGCCTTGGGCCATGCGTCCCGGTACCGTGAAAAGACACCGGGGTCAGCACCGCGGAACCGGTAGATGGACTGTTTGACGTCCCCCACCATGAACCGGATCGAGTTGCCGGAGATCGCCCGGAAGATCGCATCCTGTACTTCGTTCGTATCCTGAAATTCGTCAATGAAGATGTAGCGGTATCCTCTTCCCACTTCTCTCGCCGTATCGGTCGGCTCCATCTCTTTGTCGAGGAAGAGGCCCAGTGCCAGCCGCTCGAGGTCGCTGTATTCGAGAAGGCCCGCGGTCCGTTTCCTCTTCGTCAGCCGTTCGTCGAATTCTCCGATCGCATCCGCCGCCCGGCGCAGGATCGCTGCGGTCCTGCGGCAGGCGAGAGAGGCGTTCACCTCCGTGTCGGCCGTCATGGGCTTAATGACATCCTTGACGTCCTTCTTGAACTCATCCCGGAAAAACTTGAACCGTTCACGAAATTCCGCATACTGCTCTTTTTTGAGATTCGGAAGACGAGCTGGTTTCTCGTAGGACGCCGCCGCATGACAAAGATCGTCCCAGCTTACGCCAAGCGCGATCTCGACCGCTTCAAGCCAGCCATTGATCTCGGCCATGACTGTTTCGTATTTTTCCTTCAGGTACGGATCACTGTTGATCTCCTTTCCCAGGTCGTTGAAAACGCCGGCATAGTGATCCCGCATCTCCCTGACTTCCCGCGACAGGGATTTCCCGTACGAAGAGGAGAGAAAACCGTCCGCGGCTCCGTCCAGCGCGGCTGCATAATCAAGAAGCACTTCCCGGCCGGCCGCCACGCCCTCCAGACGCTCCGCCAGCGAAAGCAGCTGCTCATCGATCGATTCGGTGTCCCGAACCTGCCCCAGCACGTCCGCCAGTTCGGAGAAGGAGACCTTCTCATCCGTGCTCTCCTCCGGGCGCTCAAAACAATCGTTCACCACGTCCCGTATGGTCTCCCGGCGCATGACGTCCAGGACGCGCGCTTCACCGACCCGGGCGTCCGGCGCGATCCCGAGAGAAGGGAATCGGGGCCGGAGCACCCGCAGCAGAAACGAATGGATCGTGGAGATATCCGAGGAAGCGACCTGTGTCAGCGCGGTGCTGATCCGCTCGAACGCGTCCCGGTCAGCCCCTCTCGTCTCTTCCGCCAAGTCGCCGAGACGGGCGGCAAGACGGTTCTTCATCTCCCGTGCCGCCGCTCTCGTATAGGTCACGACCAGCATCTGGGTAAGCTCGGCCTTGCCGGTCAGGACCAGATGCGCGATCCGTTCGGTGAGCGCGGCCGTTTTGCCGCTGCCCGCCGCCGCGGACAGGATCAGGCTTCCGTCACCGTATTCGATCGCCCTTTTCTGGGCCTCCGTAAAGTTGATCTTCATCTGCTCGTCTCCGTTCTGTCAGGTCTGCCGGCCCGGCAGATCAGCCGGTTGGGACAGTCGGTACAGGGCATCCTGGATTCCGTTTTCATCGGTTTCGCTCCGGCTTCTCCCTTTTCCATCCGTCCAGCGATCGCCCGGACGGCCGTTTCCAGTTTGGTATAGATCTCGCCGAATTCCTCCGCCGACGACAGGCAGACGATCCCTTCCTTCTCCGGCTTTCCATTCGGGAAGAATCGGCCGCTCCGGCCGCTGTCTATCGCGTTGAGAATATCCGGCTCCCCGAGGACCAGGCCGGACCGGCCGATCTTTCCGACCGTCATGTCCCGCGCCTCGTCGACCGAGAGGATCCTGTCTGCGGTCTCCGCCGCGGGACGGGCCGCGAAATACACGGCGGCCGCCGGCACCATTGCCGTTGAAGGGGCCATACCGGGAAGCCTGTTTTTCTCCACGGAGAACAGGTAGATCAAAAGCTGCAGATCGAGACCCTTTTCCACTTTTGCCAGAGAGAATTTCTTCTTCCCCGTCTTGTAGTCCACGATGCGGATGTATTTCTTTCCGCCCTTTTCGTAAAGATCGATCCGGTCCGCGACGCCCCGGAGCGTCACGCTCGCGCCGCCCGGCGTCGTGAAGCGGATGGGATCCACCGCCGCTTCTCCGTCTTTCCGTTTGCCGATCGGCATCTCCATGGCAGCGGGTATGAACTGGCTCTGCCCCAACTCTTCCGTCAGGACACGAAGGAAGAGGAAAACATACCGTCTGAGCCGCTGGAACAGATAGTCGAGCCGTCCGTCCCGTTTCCCGCCGCCGAGCTCGTCCACATACCTCCCGATGATCCTTTCCGCCACCGCCTGGAGTTCCTCCTCGCCCAGAGTCCTGAAACGGCCGGCCGGGATCTCTTCGAAAAACTGCTCCAGCACCGCGTGGATGAAGGTCCCGACGTCCGCCGCGCCGATCTCGGCTCTGGCCTCTTCCTGAGCTTTGACCAGGTACTTGCAGGTATAGTTGAACGGACAGGTCACATAGCTCTCGATCCGGGTCTGGGAAAGAGACAGATTCCCCTCCGTTCCGTCAATCACGTCGTTTTCCCCGGTCAGAGCGACGTCCTTTTCATCCTTTTCTCCCGCCAGGGCGCGCAGCGCCACCCGTTCCGCCGGATCCGTCCGTCGCGCCAGAAGGTATTCCGCGCCCGCCCGGTGATAGACCGCGTCGGCGAGGGGCAGATCGGCGAAGGATACTTCCGCCTCCCGGTCCATGGAGGCGAGGATCGCCTTCACCTGCCTGGCGCCTTCCGACCAGACGCCGTCTTCCGACGGGGAGAGGATATAACACTGCTCCGTCGCGGCCGCGACGCACCGGTAGTACATGAAATTCTCGCGGGCAGCCGTTCTGCTGAGATCCGGCGCCGTCAGCTCCAGATCCACGGACTGCAGCGCCACCCGGTCCCGGTCGCTGAAGAAGGCCGTCCCTTCCGCCGCGACGCCTGGGAATTCCCCATCCGTGGAACCGAGCACGATCACACACCGCGCGGAATCAAACCGCACGTCCGACGCGCTGCTGAGGACCACTTCATCCAGAGCGGTCGGAATGGAGCTCACGTCCATGAAGGCAGCGACCCGGGCGAAAAGACCCGCGAACAGTTCTGCGTCCAGTGTTGTTTCGCCCAGAATGTCCACCATCCGGTCGAGGATCCCGCAGACGGCGTCCCAGCTTCTTTCCGTCCGGTCCGCGTCCGCCGGCAGTCCGGCCGATCTGAACGTGTCGGCCGACCGTTTCAGCGTTTCCGCAAGACGGTATTTCTCGGCAAAAGCCACCACCGCCTCGGCAATGTCCCGCACCGGGACTGAACCGTTTCCTCGGTCAAACAGGGATAAAAACTCCTCAAGCGCTGGCACGATCAGACGCCGCGTCACATTGGCCTTCGCGAGGATCTGTCTTCCGCCCTCCGTCCATTCCGCCCGGTATCCGGCCGGGTTCATGGTCCAGTCTTTTTCCGTATATGCTTTCCGCCCCCGGATGTTCCAGGTGGCGGTATAGGATTCGAACGATTCTCCGAGAAAATCGCCATGCTCCGGCAGATCCGCCGGCGTCAGGCCGGTCTTCAGAAGGCGGATCAGATCCGTACGCTGCCAGTTGCCCGTTCTCACCGCCAGCGCCGCCAGAATCAGACGGACGGCCGGCGAGGTGGATACGGCACTGGATTCCGAGAGGAAGCAGGGGATCCCGTGGCGCCGGAGCACCGGGTCGAGGATCGCTTCCCGGCTCTTCATGTTCCGGGCTACGACGGCGATCTCCCGGCAGCGGTAATCCCCTTCATGCAGCAGGCGGTCGATCACCGCCGCCGCCGCTTCCGCTTCGTCCGCCCGGTCCGCGCACCGGATCAGATGGACGGATTCGGTTTTCGCCGGGTTTTCGGACAGTTTCCGGCCCGCCCATCCCGGCACGAAAAGCACAGCTTCCACGGCGCCGAGTTCCGGATTGTTTTGATGGCGGTAATCTGTCTCCAGCCAGGTGATCTCCGTCTCCAGTCCCAGTTTGCCGCAAAGCGCCTGAGTCCTTTCGAAATACAGCTGGTTTTCCAGAAACTGCAGGCCGGCCGGCGCCGCATCGGACGGCTTCGGAACGCAGAACGTCATCGTGACGTCCTCCGCCTGCCGGAAAACGGCTGACAGGACCCGCTCCCGCGGAGCCGTCAGCGAAAAGAAGGCGTCCACGAAAACGGACTTCCCCTTAAAATAGGCATGACGTTCGAGCGCATCCGCCAGAAGGTCTGAGAGATCGTTCCGGTCCACCGCTTTCTCCCGGAGGATGGCCTGATAAGCGGAATATACCTTGACCGCGTCGGAGAAACGGCTCATCAGATCCAGCGGAACGTTCTCTTCCAGCTTCATTTTTTCCAGCGCCGTTTCCGCATCGGACGGTGTGATCCCGGACCACTTGAACTCGTCCACGGCGCGCATCAGCCGGCCGATGTTCCGGTCCTCGCGCTCGACCATCGCGCCGCCGAAGGCGTGAAGATCGTCCCAGACCCGCCGCATCGCCTGCCAGACATAAAGACAGCGGCTGCCCTCGTCGATCACCGGCTGATCCAGTCCGCCGGTCTGCCGGAAGACGGAGTCGGCGAGACGCGTGAAGTTGGTCACCTCCAGACGGAGGTTGTCCGACGGCCGCATCTCCTTTACCACCCGGCTCTCCGTTACGACGGTCTGCTGCTCCGGAACGAGCAGGACCGCTTCGCGGCCGGGGATCTCGAGCGATCTTTTCAGCGATTCCATCAGGAGGGTCGTCTTGCCGCTGCCGGAACGGCCCGCGATGAAGTGGATCATGGTTTTCCTCGTCTTTCTTCCAAAAAACCGCACGCCGAGAGACGTACGGTTTCGGATATTTCGGTTTGTTGCCGGTCAGTCGTCGATGCCCGGCAGAATGACTTTCGCTGCGATCTCGCTGTCCGCCCAGGTGTCGTAGGGACAGACGAACGTGTTGCCGACGGACATGGCGACGTGCACGCCGCTCGCGCCGGCGAAGCCGGTGATACCGGTCGTTCCGATCCGGTCGCCCTTCTGTACAATGTCGCCCGTGGAAACTTCCGTCGAACCCATGTTGTAGTACCAGGTCTTCAGGCCGTAGCCGTGTTCGATGACCACCATGTTGCCGGAGTAGTCCAGCATGCCGGCAAAGACCACTTCGCCGTCGTTCCAGGCCTGAACGTCCAGCCCGGCTCCGGCGCCGTAGTCGATCCCGTTGTTCCGGTAGGTCGGCTGGGTATCGCCGTTCAGGTAGACGTAACGGCCGAAGCCGCGCAGGAAGGCGTAATTGTCGCACTGGAGGAAGGAGCCCTTGAAGTAGCGGGTCGCGGAGCCGGTCGCCATCAGCCGGTTCATCGTCTCGTCAAACTGAGCGAGCGCCGCATCGGAACGGAAACTCGTGACCACGTTCTGATCCACCGAATAGTAGGAATACTGGTCTCCCCAGTTCTCCACGGTAAGGATCACGTCGCGGGCAATGCCACCGTACTGGAAGGTCAGGGTGTACATGCCGGAGGGCGTGTCCATATCGACCGGGATCAGCGCCACCGCCGTCATACTGTCGGCCGCGTAGAAGGTAACGGCCGGCGTCTTTTCCATGGAGCTCGTCATCAGAACCTTTTCGGGATGCGTCACGTTCTTCGCCACGACGGCGGTGAAGCGTCCCGCGATCACCTTTTCAAGACCGAGCGCGTACTCGGCAGGCGCCGAGACGAAGGTGTTGAACGTATAGCCCAGCTGGCCGCTGAAGGAGCGCGCAGGGTCCTCGTACCACTTGGCGGTCACTTCGACCTTCACCTGCTTCGCTTCTTCCAGCTGGTAGGAGGCAAGGCCGGACAGGTTCGCGTCATAGAGCGCGTTGCCGTCGCTCCCCGTGATCAGGACGTGCGCGTAGTCAGGCTCCGTATCGAAGACCAGGCTGAGACCGCTCATCAGTTCGTAGGTCTCCACGTCGTCCACCACGCGGGAGGCGACATCCGCCTCGACGTAGGCACCGGCGTAATTCTTGTAGTTCCAGGAAGCGCTGTCCGGCGGCGCGATGAAACTTCCGCCCACGGTCAGCGTCGGGAGCACGGCCGCTTCGTACAGACTGGCCGCATATTCCGTGGAGATGAAGGCAGACGCATCTTCCTCCGCCAGCTTATAGACGGTGCCGTCCGCTTTCTTCATATAGCAGGTGGAGGGATCGGTAGAAAGGTAGAACTCCGCCGCCTCGCTGCGGATGGCGGTGGAAACGGCGATGTTGAAGAATTTTTCCGAGTTCAGCGACTCCGGGAGCGCCGAGATCGGCTGGGCGTTGTCGCGCATCTTCAGAACGAGCTCGATCATCCGGTCGGCCGCGTCGCCTTCCGTTTCTCTCACCAGCGTCGTGTTGCGTCCGCGGAGATCGTCGATGGAGACGGACACGGCGGTCCGGTTGTCCACCGGGGCGTTCTGCGTATTATAGTAACTGGCGACGGCGATCGCCGAGGGGATCAGGCACAGGAGTATGACAACGAGTACGATCAGCTTGGTTTTCACCGTGAACCATCCTCTCTTTCCAGTCGGGCGCCGCAGGGGACACCCCTTCATGATCCATTATAACGGAAGAGACGCGAAAAATCAAGGGGGAGGCGCCGAATTCGGACACGGGGCCTCTCAGCGCGGCCAAAGGATCATCCACCGGTCGCGTCCGGCGAGATCCGCCCGTCCTTCCGCCATCCAACCGGTCGATTCCGCCAGTTCGAGCAGCGCCGCGCGCTGCCCGGCGCCGTGTTCCGCGAGAAGCACCCCGCCGGGATTCAGATGGCGGCCCCACAGGGGAAGGATCGCGCGGTACAGGTCCAGTCCGTCCTCTCCCGCGAACAGGGCGACGGACGGCTCCCAGGCCAGCTCCGGCGCCAGCGTTTCCCTCTCGGTCTCCGCCACATAGGGCGGATTGACGGTGATGAGATCGAACGTCTCGTCTCCGGCCCAGGCGTCCTCAGCCGCGTCGGCCGTGACGAGATGGCATCGGTCGGAAAGCCCGAGTTGCTCGAGGTTCCGCTCAGCCACCCGGACCGCGTCCGGGGAAAGATCCGCCGCCACGGCGCGCGCGTCGGGCCGGCAGGCGAGCACCGCGGCCGCGATGCAGCCGCTCCCGGTGCAGAGATCCAGAAACCGCCCGTTTTCCGGGAGGAGCCGGATCGCGTCCTCCGCCAGGCCTTCCGTATCCGCGCGGGGGATCAGGACCGATTCGTTCACCTCGAAGGAAAGGCCCATGAAGGACCATTCTCCGAGCAGATACTGCAGGGGGTAATGCGCCGCGCGCCGGGCTGCGGCCGACGACAGCGCGGGATCGTCATAAATCTTCTCCGGCTCCGCAAGGACCAGAGCGCGGCTGACACCGCAGAAATGCTCGATCAGGAGAGAGGCGTCGAACGCGGCGTCTTCCACGCCGGCGTCCTCGAGCACCTTCGTCAGGGAGAGAAAGGTCATGGTTCGGGCTTTTCCGCGTCGGCGGCCGGCTCCGCTTCCTCCGCGGTCCCGCCGGATTCTTCTTCGGCCGCAGGTTCCGCTTCTTCCGCTGCTTCGCCGGCATTTTCGTCCTCCTCGCCGGTCACGCCACCGAACTCGGCGGGAATCGCGTGGACCAGCGCGTGGAGGGCCACTTCGAGCTGGCTGTCGTCCGGCTCCTTCGTCGTGATGCGCTGCATCCAGAGACCGGGCGCGGACACGATCTTCGTGAACAGATTCTCGTGACGGCCCGCGTACATGATGAACTCAAAGCCGAGCCCCATGACGACGGGGAGCATCAGGATCTTCGATCCGACGCGGATCCAGATATTGTCCCATGTCAGGAAGGAATTGATGACGATGGACAGGAGGAGCATGACAAAAATGAAGCTCGTTCCGCAGCGGGGGTGGAACCGGGAGCAGGTTCGGGCGTTCTCCGGCGTGAGCGGCAGGCCCGCCTCGAAGCAGAAGACCGATTTGTGCTCCGCGCCGTGATATTCGTACGTCCGGCGGATGTCCGGCATCAGGGAGACGCCCCAGATATACAGAACGAAGATCGCGATGCGAATCAGACCTTCGACGAGGCTCCGCAGGACGGCGTACTGCCCGATGAAGCCGGAGGTGAGCCGGTCGATCCCCTTCGCCGCCAGCGTGGGCAGGAGGAGGAAGAGCCCCACGCCGAGAACGATCCCCAGCACGAGACCGACGCCGGTCACCGCTTTCATCAGTTTGTCACCGAACGTCCTCGACAGCCATTTCTCGAATTTCGTTTCCGGCTCGCTCAGATCCTCTCCCTGCAGCTCGGCGGACTTCGTCAGCATATCCATCGAAAGGGAGAGGGATTCCACGAAGGCCACGACACCCCGGATCAGGGGGAGGTTCAGGATTTTGTGTTTCTTCCGGACGGAGACGACGGTCCTGTCGCTCCGTTTGATCGCTCCTTCCGGGGTACGGACAGCCAGGGAGCAGCGGTCTCCGGACTTCATCCTGACGCCCTCGAGCACCGCCTGGCCGCCGACCAGACCCATCCTCGGGTCCGCTTTCTTCTTTTCTTTCATCTTACCCGCTTTTCTCCGCCCGACGGGGCGGTGTGATCGTTCGATTGTTTCCTATGATTATATCATATCGCGGCCCGTCTTGCAAGTTCGGGATGCCGCCATGGCGCAAAAAGGGCCCTCCGTGCGGAGAGCCGATTCAGGCAGACTTGTAAGCCGGGTTCTGTACGCGGATCGCTCCGCGCAGCCGTCATCTGTCTCGAACGCGCGTTGCCGCGCGTCTCCAGCCGCCTCCGCGGATGATGCCGGGCCGGCACGCGCCGGCCGTAGCCGGCGCCCGGGTGGAGGCGTTGCATCGGATAGGGTTTACATTTGCACACAGTCGCCTGTCGTGCCGGTGAGCTTTTACCTCGCCTTTCCATCTGTACCGTGCGCTCTCGCGCGTTGGTAGTCTATTTCTGTTGCACTTTCCCGGAGGTTCCCCTCGGCGGACGTTATCCGTTATCCTGCCCTGCGATGCCCGGACTTTCCTCATGCCAATACCTTGCGGCGCCATGGCACGCGACAGCCCCGTCTGCCCCTCCATTATACGACGGCGTCCTTCGTTTGTCAACCGAACGGAAAAAGCGCGGCCGCCCGCGCTTTCCGTTCCGGTCAATGCCGGATCAGTCGTTCGTGTAGTTGTCGAAGTAGCCCTGCACCAGGACCACGGGCGTTCCCTTGTCGCCGGACCCGCTGGTCAGGTCGCAGAGGGAGCCGATCAGGTCGGTGAGCTGACGGGGCGTGGTCCCTTCGGAGGCCATCTTTCCCTTCAGGTTGCCGTCCTTCTCCCGGATGCTCTTCGAAATGGCGTCCTTCAGGGCGTCGCCGGAGAGATGCTTGTAGTCGTTGTCCGCCAGATATTTCAGTTTCAGTTCGTTGGGCGTTCCCACAAGACCGTCGGTGTAGGCCGGGGAGACCACCGGATCCGCCAGTTCCCAGATCTTGCCCTGAGGATCCTTGAAGGCGCCGTCGCCGTATACCATGACTTCCACTTTCTTCCCGGTCGCTTCGTACACCTTCGCCTGGATCGACAGGACCAGCGGGCGGCAGTCGCGCGGGAAGAGCTTCACCTTGTCTTCGGTGGACTTGTTCGAGCCGAGGAGGCCGTACTGCTCATTGCAGCCGGATCCGTTCACAGGCGCGTTCAGGATCTCGTCCAGTCCGAGGACGACCTCTGCGCCGGCCGCCCGGAGGATCCGCTTCGTGCGGGCTCTCGTATGGATGTCGCAGGTCAGGACCTTCTTCGTTTTGGCGAGGATGGCCGTCGGCTGGTTCGCGAAAATCACTTCCACGTCCGCGCCCATCTCCCGGATCAGTTCGCTGTAGTATGCCACGTAGTCGATGCCGGTGAACGGATGGAGGTTCTCGCCGAACAGCGCTCTGTATTTCTCCAGCGTAAGGACGTCGGAATAGGGATTGACCCCCGCCTCGTCCAGTTTGTCGAGGGAGACCAGTTCGTTGCCCACTTCGTCGGAGGGGTAGCTCAGCATCAGGACGATCTTCTTGACGCCCTTCGCGATGCCCCTCAGACAGATGGCGAAACGGTTCCGGGAGAGGATCGGGAAGATCACGCCGATCGTGTCCCCGCCGAATTTCGCCTTCACGTCCGCCGCGATGTCGTCCACGGTGGCATAGTTGCCCTGGGACCGCGCCACGACCGACTCGGTGATGGAGATGACGTCGCGGTCACGAAGGGAGAACCCCTCGGCCCGGGCCGCCTCAAGGACGCTTTCCGTCACGATCGACGCGAGGTCGTCCCCCTGACGGATGATGGGGCAGCGGATGCCGCGGGATACGGTGCCGACTCTGCGTTCGCTTGTTGCCATAATCATTTCCTTCCTTAATTGACCGGCGGTTTTTCCTCCCGCCGGACGATCTCAAATTACCGGATTCATTATACCGAAAACGGCTTCGGTTTTCAAGGCTTTCGGCGAAAAAATCTTCGCGTCCGCAGGCCGGCCGCCCCTTGCGCGGCCCCCGTTTTTGTGGCATAATAGGGGCAAAGAAAACATGCAAGGAGACGAACCATGCCGATCCGTTTTTACGAAGAGGAGAAACTGTTCAAACTGGACACGCCCGGTTCCACGGCCGTCCTGCAGATCTATGACGAAGGCTATCTGCTCGGCCTCTATTACGGCGCGCCCATCCCCGACATGCATTTCGACAACTTCACGTTCCGGGACTATTTCGCGTCCTTCTGCCCGCGGAACGAGAACCTGCGCGACCGCTTCTTCTCGCCGGACGTCTTCCCGATCGAGTATTCCGGTTTCGGGACGGGCGACTTCCGCCCTGCCGCCGTCGCCATCCGGAACGCGGACGGCAACGACTGCACCGACTTCAGGTACGAGAGCTACGTGATCCGTCCCGGGAAGCCGAAACTCGAGGGTCTGCCCGCCACCTACGTGACGGACGAAAGAGACGCGGAAACGCTGGAGATCACGATGCTTGACCGGACCACCGGCGCTGCTGCGATCCTGTCCTACACCGTCTTCGAGACGGAGAGCGTCATCGCCCGGAGCGTCCGGATCGAGAACCGGTCCGAGAGGCCGATGGACATCGAGAAGGTGTCGAGCGTCTCCCTGAACCTCCCGGACGCGGACTATGACTTCATCCATCTCTGGGGCCGCTGGGCTGCCGAGCGGAATCTGCAGCGGACGCCGCTCCGTCACGGGCAGCAGTCCGTCTCTTCCGTACGGGGTTCCTCCTCTCATTTCCACAATCCGTTCGCCGCGCTGGCACGCCGCGGCGCGGACGAGGATCACGGGGAGGTCTACGGCGTCAACCTGGTCTACAGCGGCAATTTCGACATCACGGTCGATGTGGACAGTTATGAGACGCTGCGGCTGAACGCCGGCATCGCGCCCGCCGGTTTCCTCTGGCATCTTCTGCCAGGCGAATCCTTCCAGACGCCGGAGGCCGTCACCGTCTTCACGACGGACGGGCTCGGCGAGATGTCCCGCATCTTCCACCGCCTCTATCTGCACAACCTGATCCGGGGCCGGTACAAGACAGAACGCCGTCCGGTCCTCATCAACGCCTGGGAAGGCTGCTTCTTCGATTTCGACGACGAGAAGATGGTCTCCTTCGCCGCCCGGGCGGCCGAAATGGGCTTCGAAATGCTGGTCATGGACGACGGCTGGTTCGGCCACCGCGACGGGGACGACAGTTCTCTCGGAGACTGGTTCGTGTACAAGGATAAGATCAGGGGCGGGCTCGGCCCGATGATCGAGCGCATCCGGGCGCTCGGGCTGAAGTTCGGTATCTGGTTCGAGCCGGAGATGATCTCTCCAGATTCCAAGCTCTATCAGGCACATCCGGACTGGTGTCTCAGGGTGCCGGGCCGTCCCAATTCCATCGCCAGAAATCAGTACGTGCTCGACATGACCCGGGAAGACGTCCGGGACAACATCTTCGAACAGATGAGGAAGATCCTCTCAGAGAACGACATCGCCTATGTGAAATGGGACTTCAACCGGAATCTGACGGAGGCGGGCAGCGCCTGCCTGCCGGCGGAAAGGGGCGAGGAGATCTTTCACCGTTTCGTGCTCGGCACCTATTCGCTCCTCGAGCGGCTCCTTGCCGAATTCCCGGATCTTCTGATCGAAGGATGCTCCGGCGGCGGCGGACGGTTCGACCCCGGCATGCTCTACTATACGCCGCAGATCTGGACCTCCGACAACACGGATCCCATCGAGCGGCTGGCCATCCAGTTCGGCACGTCCCTCTGCTATCCGGCGTCCGCCATGGGTGCCCATGTGGCAAAATGCCCGAGGACGGGTTACGAGACGAAGGGGAACATCGCGCTCTGGGGCACGTTCGGCTGCGAACTGGATCCGAACACGCTGACCGAAGAGGAGAAGACGATCATCCGGGGCCAGGTCGCCGACTATCACCGCTTCTACGACCTGCTCCACTACGGCGACCTGTACCGGGTCACGACGCCTTTCGAGAACGCCTTCCGGTGCGCCTGGGAGATGGTCTCCCCCGACAAGCGGGAGATGCTCTTCACGAACGTCACCATGCGTTTCAGCCACAACCGGAAATACATCGTCCGCTTCAAGGGGCTCAACCCGGCCCTCACCTACCGCCTCGAAGAGACCGGCGAGGAATTCAGCGGGGCGTTTCTGATGAACGCCGGCCTGAACCTCGGCTGCTATCCCTTCGGCGACGGGGAAAGCTTCCGGCTGTATTTCACCGCGGACCGCTGATCCGGCCTACAGACTGAAAACAGCAGAGCCCGATTCCACATGGGATCGGATGCTCTGCTGTTCTTTTCGTTTCGGCCAGGTTTTCCTTATTTCCGCTTCATGAACCAGACGACGCCGGAGCGCGGCTCGAGGGTCACGGGATAGCCGGCGGCCAGTTCGCGGCCGGAGACCGTTCTCGTCTCCCCGGTGAGCGGATCGGACAGCTCGTACTCGGCGTCCTCCGCGTAGAGTTTCGCCGTGTAGGTGTCCGATCTGCAGTCGATGTTCCGCACGACCTGGAAGAAGCCTTCTCCCGTGTCGTCGTCGTAGAACTCCATCGCGTAGTAGTACGCCGGATCGTTCTGGCATTCCGTCAGCGGGTAGTAGTCGCCCCGCAGCATCAGATCCGCCGCCCTCCGCCAGACGGGCATCATCTTCTTTGCGAGGATGAATTCCGACTCGTCGGCGTCATGCTCGATCATGTCGGTGAGGGAGGGCGCCATGGCGCACTGGTAGGCGAACTCGTCCGCGTGATACTTTTCTCCGTACGGCTTCGGCTTGTAGTAGCGGATCCCGTCGTCCCAGCTCTGGTTGTGGGCGCGGAAGTAGGGGATCCACTCGAAGAGGAGCCGGTGCTGCCGCTGCTTCAGCGGATGCCGGCCGTAGCCCCAGTCGGTATAGTGGAGCGGGAAGGAACGGCGCATCGTCTCGAGGTCGTTCCGGCGTCCGCCGCCGGCGCAGGAGTCGATGAGCAGGCCCGGATTCCGCTCGAGCAGCTCGTCCCAGTAGGCGAGATAGCCGAGGACATGCTGGTTCTCGAAGATGCCGAGGCGGTCCGGATCGTGGGTGTCCGCCTCCATCTGCTCCCAGTACAGGCCCGGATAGAAGTTGCAGTCCTGGCGGTAGATGTCGACGCCGGCCTCCTTGATGATGGAATCCACCCGGTCGGTCATCCAGCGGCGCGCTTCCGGATCGCCCAGTTTGAAGAGTCGGTTGTTCGCGTGGATCGTACCGTCCTCATACCGGAGCGTCACCGTCCATTCGGGATGCTCCTTATCGATCTCGGTGCCCGGCCATACCCGCTCCGGCTCGAACCAGAGCAGGAGTTTGATCCCGTTCTCGTGACAGAGATCACCGACCGGCTTCATCCCGTTCGGGAAACGTTCCGGATCGACGGTCCAGCTGCCGACTTCGCCCCAGCTTTTTTCCTTGTGCCAGCCGGCGTCCAGCCACCAGATGTCCGGCTTGAGTCCCTGGGCCAGATAGTCCCGGATGCCGCCGCACATGTTCTCTTCCGTCGCGCCTTCGAACTCATGCTTGTCTCCCGCGCAGAAGACATGGAGGCAGAGCATGGGATCGAGCCGCTTTCCGTGATCCTTCGGCAGGATATGATCGATATACCAGCGGCGCCAGACGTTTCGCGACCGGTCTTCGTCCCCGTACGTCGTCAGATAGGTCATCCGCGGCGTCCGGATCGCCTCGCCCGGCTTCAGGTAGGTCCGCATCGTCGCCTGACCCGCCGAGAAGTGGACCCCGCCGTCATACGGCACAAAGTCCGCCTTCCACTCCCCCGGCCACCCGATCGCCACGTTCACGTACTGGTCCTCCGCGTCCGGATCCGTCGGATCCCCGCCCGAGATCACCCGCATGTACGGGAACGCCGTGTGGCACGAGAACCCGCCGAAGGGATGGAGCGTGACCGGATGGTCCAGTCTCGACCGGTAGATGTCATATCCGTTCTCGTCCTTCGCCTCCCCGTTCGAATGCACCAGGACCGGTTTCCCTTCCTCGCCCGGACGGTTCGCGAACGTCGCGTAGAACCGGATGTCGGTGAGGACCGGACTGTTTTCCTTCTCTTCGTTCGAGAAGAAGGCCATCCATTCCGTCACCGGATAGTCGCTGTAATCGTTGACCTCCACCCGGATGGTCACGCCGTCGGGGGATTTCGCCCGGATCACGGTCGTGGTGACGGCCGGATCCTTCTCCGACTTCTCCACGG
>JAEEGL015374123.1_pt1 | contig 41827 bp, 28 predicted proteins | sample 9134231 | NCBI WGS metagenome assembly JAEEGL01 (sample SAMN16246548, study PRJNA631951) | gut metagenome | biome: gut microbiome; feature: rumen; material: fiber-attached | host: Bos | place: Iran: Karaj | collected 2018-10
GAATATGCATTCTATGGCTGCACTTCCCTTCAGTCCATCGACATCCCGGACTCAGTAACAAAAATAGGATGGTCGGCATTCTCCGGCAGCACCTCCCTTCAGTCCATCGACATCCCGGACTCAGTAACAGAAATAGGTTCGGGGGCATTCCGCGGCTGCACCTCCCTTCAGTCCATCTACATCCCGGACTCGATAACCAATATAGGTGGGGAGGCATTCGAAGGCACACCATTTTTTAATAATATGAATGATGGTGTCATTTACATTAGAAAATGTCTTTATAAATACAAAGGCACAATGCCGGAAAACAAAAAGATTGTCGTCAAAAAAGGTACAATCAGCATCAGTCCTTATGCATTCCGCGGCTGGACCTCCCTTCAGTCCATCGACATCCCGGACTCAGTAACAGAAATAGGTGTAGGGGCATTCAGCTACTGCACATCCCTTCAGTCCATCGACATCCCGGACTCAGTAACAGTAATAGGTTCGGGGGCATTCCGCGGCTGCACCTCCCTTCAGTCCATCGACATCCCGGACTCGGTAACTAAAATTGGTGACGGGGTGTTCGGCGGCTGCACATCCCTATTTCAGGTTACTTTGAATCAGCCTAATGATCATTTTTGTTATGAAAACGGTGTCTTATACGATAAAGATAAAAAACGGATTATTAGTTACCTCCCCACAAAGAAAGAAAAATCTTTTTCCATCCCGGACGCAGTAACAGAAATAGGTGACGGGGCATTCTCCGGCTGCACCTCCCTTCAGTCTATCTACATCCCGGACTCAGTAACAAAAATAGGTGTCAGTGCATTCTCCGGCTGCACATCCCTCAAAGAGATACATCTAAGAAACATCAATCCTCAAAACTTAAAGGTCGGTACATACTCTTTCAATGGCCTCTACGAGCAATGCACACTATATGTCCCTTCCGGCACCCGATGGAGATACAGGCATCATGATGAGTTCAAGGATTTTAAGAACATAGAGATTGAAAGGCGGGGAGCATCGGGCGGGGGCGGTTGACATGGCGGACAACATAAATATTATAAGGGAAGGGCCGACGCAGTAGGAGCCGACGCCTCCGAGCGTCGGAGTAAATATATCTCTCTGAAAAAGAATTTTAAGTTACCCCGACGCTTGGAAGCGTCGGCTCCTAAAGAAGCGTCGGCTCCTATCGGGACGGACTAAATACATCTCTTCGAAAAAGAATTAAAAGTTACTCCGACGTTTGTTTTCATGTTTTTTTCCAATTCCCTTGCAACTTTTTCAAGTCCTTTTGCGTCTAAAGAATAAAAGCAATCCATTAAATCATCTTCATTATGAATTTTAGAAATCTTAAAAAAGGCCATGTCCTTGCCTTTGTAGCAGCGCTTTCCGTAGTATGTGCCCTGACTTCTTGTGTGATAAAAGTTCCCAAGAAGACCAAGAAGGCGAAAATTGTCGAGAACTCCACCTATCTTGTTGAGCCTTTCGAGCGCATAGAGATGCTCGGCTTTTTCGACGTGGAGTACACACAGGGCGATTCCATTTCGGTGCGCGTGGAGTCGTCGGTGCCTATTTCCGACAAAGTCGTCGTCACTAACGACGGCCCCACCTTGCGCCTCGACATGAACAATAAGGTGCGGCTCACCAACCTTATGAATGGCCGCAATCACATCAAATTTTTCATCACCTCGCCCGACCTGGTGGCCATTTCTTTGCTTGGCAGCGGTGAGTTCGACGCGCGGGGGAAGCTTGACACCGACAACCTCCAGATAACGATTGCCGGTTCTGGCGACATCGAGTTCGACGACATCATCTGTGATGCCGTGAGGGCTGAAGTCATCGGCAGCGGCGACATCGAGCTGAAGAATGTGGAAGCGCCCTCGGCTCAGTTCCGCATCACCGGTTCGGGCGACATAAAGGCCCACCTGAAAGATTGCGGAGACGTAAAGGCCGAGCTTACCGGCAGTGGCGACATCAAGCTGGATGGTAATGCCAAGAGCATGAAAAAGATCAAGTCGGGGGCAGGAGAGATTTCCACCGACAAACTGATTGTTGAATAATTCAACTTCCTCTAAGGAGTTTAGACTGGTCCGACGCTTTAGGAGCCGACGCTTCCAAGCGTCGGACCTATCTCTTTGAACATTTAATTAGTCCGACGCTCGGAGGCGTCGGCTCCTAATGCGTCGGCTCCTAAAGCGTCGGCACCTATAGTGTCGGCTCTTTTCAATAAAAAGGTGTTTTGAAGTATCCTCCTCTAAAGAAATCTTAATTTCTTAATAAGATATGTTTATAATTCGGGAATAATGTCTAATTTTGTACCCAAATATCCTTTTCGGCGGATATTATAAGAAAATGAAGAATAAAAATGAATGGATTGAAGTGTCTGTCCCGAATTGCGAACTCGCCGATACCGAGGTTGTCCTGCCGAATGTAGGGACGCGATGTATCGCGTCCGCCGCCAATGATTGTCCGAGCTATTCCCCGGATTTGATTTCGGACGCGATACATCGCGTCCCTACAGGGAGAATCATTGTCCGCCAAATAGTAAACGCAGGAATGACAGTTCTCGTCCTTTTATGAACAATATTTGAGAAAATGTCTGAACTTGAACCCCTGATAGCCGACCTTGCGCTCATCCTTATCTGCGCCGGTGCCATGACGCTGCTTTTCAAGCGGCTGGAGCATTTTGTTCTCACGGCGGTTGAAGAAACAGGGCAAAAGCATTGAACAGACGTTCACCGAAAACCTCTCACAGCGCGAGCAACAGTCATGAAGTCCTTTCCTCATACGCGCCTTTTGGCCGTTGTAGCCCTCTTCTTTTCTGCGGCCATCCATGCCGGGGCCCAGAAAATCTTCTCGTTCAACCGCCATCTTGACAGCGTGCTGACGGTGAGGTACCGGCGTGCTGACATCGACACGGCTTACATCATGCGTCCGCAGACCAAGTGGACGCTCATAGCGCGGCTCAATGTCTCGGGCTCAACGATTGAGGCAGAGGGCAACAACGACGGTCAGCACTTCTTTCGCTCGGAAATGAATTCCGACTATAAGTCAACGCTTTGCGCCGGTGTCAGTTATCTGGGCCTGTCGCTCAGCATGGCCCTCAACCCTGCGAAGTTGTTGGGAAAATATAAGGACTACGAGCTGAACTTCCAGTCCTACAGCCCCCGTTACGGCTTTGATATTGCTTATCAGGATGCCCATAACTTCACGGGATGGTACTCCGTTGACGGTGAACGGCAGGATTTCTCTACCTCGGCGGATGTTTTTAAACTGCGCACACTTAACGTGAACGGCTATTACGTCTTCAACCACCGTCGCTTCTCCTATCCCGCCGCTTTCGCCCATAGCTATATTCAACGCCGTTCGGCAGGCAGTTTCCTCCTTGCCGCCTCGGGACAGGGACAACACGGCAACCAGAGCGATGACGGGCAGGCCTTGAATTTCAAGATGACCAACATCGGCATCGGCGCGGGCTACGGCTACAACTACGTTCCCGCAAACGGCTGGCTGCTACATATTTCCTCGTTGCCCACCTTTATTGTTTATAGCAACACGTCGCTCACCCTTGACGGCACTCGCATACCATTGAACTATCATTTTCCCGAAGTCATTATCACCGGCCGTGGTGCCATTGTCAAGCAGATAGGCGGCAACAAGTTCTTAGGCCTTTCCATGGTCTATAACTTCACCAACATTGGATACGAGGACCGCCTGTCCATCCACAACCAGAAATGGCGCACCCGCCTGTATTTTGGCATCAGGATGTAGTCTCCGCAGGCAAATTCTTTCTGCTTTTTTAGAGGGTACTCTTACTTCCATATAACAAAATTGTCTGTTTTGTTATTCGTGGCTTCTTTTTGTGTGTTGCACAATTCGTTACTCGGAAATGCAAAGAAAAACAAGTTTTCCTTTTGCATTTCGCTCGTTTATTTGTACCTTTGAATAAGGTACTCTCACTCGGAAATGAAAATAAAAGCAAGCTTTTCTTTTGCATTTCGCTCGTTTATTTGTACCTTTGCACCCCAAATTGAATATTATAATAAAAATAGGTATATAAGAAATGGCAAAAATGTTTGCGGAGAAAAACGGTCTTGACCTTACGGCCGTTAATAAAAGAGTACTCGGGGAGTGGGAGCAGAAGGATGTTTTCCGCCGCAGTATCAGCGAGCGCGAAGGCTGCCCACAATTCGTTTTCTATGAGGGTCCCCCCTCGGCCAACGGGCATCCGGGCATTCACCATGTGCTTGGCCGTGCTCTGAAAGACACGTTCAACCGCTACAAGACGATGAAGGGCTTCCAGGTTCACCGCAAGGCCGGATGGGACACCCACGGCCTGCCTGTGGAACTTGGTGTGGAAAAGGAACTTGGCATTACGAAGGCCGACATCGACAACAAGGACAGCGCACGCTATATCTCCACGGAAGAATATAACCGCCGTTGCCGCGAGAACGTGATGAAATATACACAGGAATGGCGTGACCTGACCGAGAAGGTGGGATATTTCGTGGACCTTGACCATCCCTATATCACCTACGACAACAAGTATATCGAAACGCTGTGGTGGTTGCTGAAGCGCCTCTACGAAAGGGGCCTGCTGTACAAGGGCTACACCATTCAGCCCTATTCACCCGCTGCCGGCACGGGACTGTCGAGTCATGAGCTCAACCAGCCCGGCTGCTATCGCGACGTGAAAGACACCACGGTGACGGCACAGTTTCGCATCAAGGACCCGCGGCCTGAGATGAAAGGGTGGGGGACTCCCGTCTTCCTAGCATGGACAACCACGCCGTGGACGCTGCCCTCGAATACCGCTCTCTGCGTGGGGCCGAAGATTGACTATGTCTGCGTGCAGACCTATAATTCCTACAACGGCGAGAAAATCAGTGCCGTGATGGCTGCCGCCCTCGTTGACAGTTATCTGAAACCTGAGGGCGAATTTGCCGACATGGACTCCTATAAGGCCGGCGACAAGGTGGTGCCCTACCGCATTGTGGGCAACTACAAAGGCTCCGACCTCGTTGGCATGGAGTATGAGCAGCTGATGCCTTGGATTTTGCCTTGCGAAAGGGTCGATGATATGAGCGCACCCTTTGTGAAGCAATATGCCAAGGAGCACGCCGAGAAAAAGTTCCGCGTGGGCAACGACGAGTTCGTGGAGATGGGCGAGGTGGCTTTCCGAGTCATCCCCGGCGACTATGTGACCACCGACGACGGTACGGGCATCGTGCATATTGCACCCACATTCGGTGCCGACGATGCCAAGGTGGCCAAGGATGCTGGCATTCCGTCGCTCTTCTTCATCAACAAGGCCGGCGAGACAAGGCCGATGGTTGACCAGCAGGGCAAATACTATGTGGTGGAGGAAGCCGCCGACACATTTGCCGAAAAGTGCATGAATGTTGAACAATACAGCGTGCATGCCGGCCACTATGTGAAAAACGCCTACGATCCGATATTCAACAAGGATGGCGTTTACGATGAGAAGGCCGCAAGCAAGGCCGAAGACCTGAACATCGTGCTGGTCATGGAGATGAAAGCCCAGAAAACGGCATTCAAGATAGAAAAGCACATTCACAACTACCCGCACTGCTGGAGAACGGACAAACCGGTGCTCTATTATCCGCTGGATTCATGGTTTATCAGGTCAACGGCGCTCAAGGACCGCATGGTGGAACTCAACAAGACCATCAACTGGAAACCGGCCAGCACGGGAACAGGACGTTTCGGCAACTGGCTTGAAAACCTGAACGACTGGAACCTGTCGCGCTCACGCTTCTGGGGCACACCCCTTCCCATCTGGCGCAACAAGGACACCCGCGAGGAAATCTGCATCGGCTCCATCGAAGAACTCTACAATGAGATTGAGAAGAGCGTGGCTGCCGGCGTGATGAAGAGCAACCCTTTGAAGGACAACGGATTTGTGCCCGGTGACTTTTCGGAAGAGAACTACAAGAAAATCGACCTTCACCGCCCGTATGTCGATGACATCGTGTTGGTGGCCGATAGCGGAGCCACTTTGCACCGCGAGAGCGACCTTGTTGACGTGTGGTTCGACTCGGGAGCCATGCCTTACGCACAGGTGCATTATCCCTTTGAGAACAAAGACGCCATCGACAAGGGCCTGGCTTATCCTGCCGACTTCATCAACGAGGGCGTGGACCAGACCAGGGGATGGTTCTTCACTTTGCACGCCATTGCCACGATGGTGTTCGATAGCGTGGCATTCAAGAATGTCATTTCCACGGGCCTGGTGCTCGACGCCAAAGGCATAAAGATGTCGAAACACCTCGGCAACGTGGTGAACCCCTTCTCAGAAATTGAGCGTAACGGGGCCGACGCCGTCCGCTTCTACATGTTGACCAATAGCCAGCCGTGGGACAACCTGAAATATGACCCCGCCGGCGTTGACGAGATGAAGCGCAAGTTCTTCGGAACGCTTTATAACACCTATTCGTTCTTTGCCCTCTACGCCAACGTGGACGGCTTCTCTCCCGATGCCGAAGCGGCAGCTCGCCTGTTACCGGCATTTGAGGACCTTCCCGAAATTGACCGTTGGATTCTCTCAAAGGTCAACTCGCTGGTGAAGGCCACCGACGAGGCTCTGGCAGATTTTGAACCCACGAAGGCCGGAAGAATGATTGAATCGTTTGTGAGCGACGACCTTAGCAACTGGTATGTAAGGCTCAACCGCAAACGTTTCTGGGGAAAGGAAATGAGCAGTGACAAATATTCCGCTTACCACACCCTCTACACCTGCCTGATGACCGTGGCAAAACTGTTGGCTCCCTTCGCTCCGTTCTATGCCGATGAGTTGTATCACGACCTCGGAGGACAGATGGACAGCGTGCACCTTGAGCATTATCCTAGCTATGACAACAGCCTTATCAACAGCGAGTTGGAGGCAAGAATGGAAATGGCCCAGACCATCACATCGATGGTTCTTGCATTGAGGCGCAAAGTCAACATCAAGGTAAGGCAACCTCTTCAGAGCATTATGATACCGGCTGCCAGCGAGGAGCAAAAAGCCCATATCGAGGCCGTGAAGGAACTTGTCATGAACGAAGTGAACGTCAAGGAACTGAAGTTCGTGGAGGGCAGCGGCATTCTTGTGAAGAAGGTGAAATGCAACTTCCGCACCATGGGAAAGAAGTTCGGAAAACTGATGAAGGGCATTGCCATCCAGATGGCCACCCTGTCGCAGGAAGACATTGCCAGGCTGGAGGAAGAAGGCTCCTTCGCCGTGACAGTGGACGGGCAACAGGCCGTGGTGGAACTTGCCGATGTGGAAATCATCAGCGAAGACATTCCCGGCTGGCTTGTGGCAAACCAGGGTAACCTCACCGTGGCACTGGAAATAGAACTTACCGACGAGCTGAGGCGCGAGGGCATGGCACGCGAACTTATCAACCGCATTCAGAACCTGAGAAAGGAAAGCGGGCTGGAGATTACCGACCGCGTCAACGTTGTCATCTCGCCCAACGAGCAGAGCAATGCCGCACTCAGCGACTATGCCGAATACATCAAGGCGCAGGTGTTGGCCGACAACCTCACCGTTGCCGATAATGACGGCAGCACCTTCGACTTCGACGATTTTGAACTGAACATAAAAATTGAGAAATCATCCATTTAAAACCTTATTAACCATAGAGAAGAATGGCAGAAAAAACACGTTATAGTGACGAAGAACTCCAGGAGTTCAAAGTCATCATCGATGAAAAGCTCGCTACGGCCCGCCATGACTACAACGCCATGATGAGGCAGTTGATGAATGCCGACAACAACGACGTTGACGACACCTCTCCCACCTACAAGGCCCTGGAAGAGGGCAGCACGGCACAAAGCAAGGAAGAGCTGATGACCCAGGCCGCACGCCTGCAGAAATTCATTCAGGGACTGGAGGCCGCTCTGGTGAGAATACAGAACAAGACCTACGGCATAGACCGCATCACCGGAGAGCTTATTCCAAAAGAGCGCCTGCGTGCCGTTCCTCATGCCACCCTCAGTGTGCAGAGCAAGATGAATAACGGAAAACACTAATTTTTTTAGTTCCAAGTAATGAGTTATGAGTTGCCATCACAACTCATAACTCATCCCTCATAACTCATCCCTAATAAAATCCTATGCCCCGCTCAAAAGGAGTGTTGGCGGCCGTGCTCATCATCGCCCTGCTTGTAGCCGACCAGGTTATAAAAATCTGGGTGAAGACCAGCATGCCCCTTTACGACACCATTGAAATTACCAGTTGGTTCAAGATACATTTCATCGAGAACAACGGTATGGCATACGGCATGTCCTTTGTGCCGAAGATTGCATTGTCGCTCTTCAGGGTGGCTGCCGTGGCGCTTTTGTGCTATTATCTTGCAAAACAGGTGAAAGCCGGCGCCCGCTACATTTACATCATCCTTCTGTCGCTCATCATAGCGGGAGCGGCAGGAAATATCTTCGACTCTTTGTTCTACGGACTTGTGTTCGACGAGTCCACCCCTGTCCACATTTCCCAATGGGTGCCCTTTGGGAGTGGTTACGCTCCTTGTCTGAGGGGCAGGGTGGTTGACATGTTCTATTTCCCTCTGTTCACGACAGTCCTGCCCGAATGGTTCCCCTTTGCCGGCGGTCAGCCCTACACCTTCTTTAGCCCAGTTTTCAACTTTGCCGATGCCTGCATCAGTGTGGGCGTTGTCAGCCTTTTGTTGTTTTGTCGGAAAGAACTGGCAGGGGGTAATAAAAGTTGAAAAGTTGAAAAAATGAGAAGTTGAAAAAGGCTGCCGCCAGAAGTAACGATTAAACTCCTTAACTTCCAAACTCCTAAAAAAGAAAAGATTGAAAAAGTGAAAGGCTGCATCCTCCGTCCCCTCCGTTTCCTCTGTCCCCTCTGCGTTTTATGTATTTTGTCGTGCAAGCCAGGGGTGCCGTCCCATATCATCCAGCCCGACGATATGGAGGACATTCTCTTCGACTACCACATCGCAGAGGCCATGACCGTCACCGACGACGGCGATGCCCGCCAGTATAACAACCGCCTCTACCGCCTCGCCGTATTGAAGAAGCATGGCGTTAGTCAGGCCGATTTCGACTCCTCAATGGTTTATTACACGCGCCATGCCGACCGCCTGCACGCCATCTATCAAAACCTTGCTCAGCGCATGGCCGACGAAGCCCTCGCCTGGGGAGCCGATGCCGGAAATATCAACACCGTAAGTTTTGCCGAGGGCGACACCACCAACATCTGGACGCTCGACAACAACCTTGTGCTCTTTCCCCATCCCCCTTATAACATGGTGTCGTTTTTTACGCAGGCCGACAGCACCTATAGGAAAGGCGACCGCTTCATCATGATTTTCAACACCCGTTTCCTCTATCAGGACGGAGTGAAAGACGGCATGGCGCAGATGGCCGTAAGGTTCGATAACGACAGCGTCGGCGTGCGCATCATGCGTATGTCCACCGACTCTCCTTTCCGCCTTGAAATGCCAAATAACGATAGCCTGGGCATTAAGAGTGTCAGGGCCGTGTTCTACCTCGGCCGCGACCAATACTCCACCTCCACCACCATGAAAATGATGATGCTCAACAACATCAGGCTCGTAAGGTGCCACCCGGTGAAGAAAGAAAAGGAAGAACCTCAGCCCCAACAACCCGAACGGCGTACCCCGTCACCCGTTCCATTGCCGGTTGACAGTGACAGCGCACAACATCCCAAACCACAAAAAGCCGCTCCCTGAGCGGCTTTTTTCGTAATCCTCTCCGTCGGAAATAACGCCTGTTCCGGAAGTTCAAGATTTCACCCTGTTTCCTTGACTTTGGGATGGATAACGATATAGGTGAAATTTGGTAAAAATATTTGACAAAACAGGCTGATTGGTTGGGGATTTTGTAAATCTTTGGTATTCAATGGTTTGAGAATCTTTCTTGGTTTAACGGCAAATTTCGGCGAGAAATATGCCAATTTGAGAGGAGAGATTTGCCAATTCTCTCCTTTCAAATTGCGGTCAAACTAATTAATTGGGCGCATAATTGTTGAAAAAACTTGACAAAATGGGGCAGGCCGCATGAACTTCTTATTTCACCTTGATGGTGCGGTGGGCAACGAGGTTGTCGTAGCGTTCTCCCTGTGCCCGGTAATAGACGAGAGCGTCGTAGGTGTTTTCCGTTTGGTAGAAATCGCCCTCGCCGGGCATGGTAACCATCTGCCCGTCGGGTTTCATGAGCAGGTATTGGTAGTTGTAGTAGCCCTGCTTCTGGTAGATGGTGGCAAAGTATGCCGCCTCCGCCTCATCGTAGGTCATTTTGTAGAGTTGTGGGGAATGTCCGTTTGTCCAGTCGCCCGACACATAAACCTCGCCTCTGACAGGAGAAGGACAGGCGAGGCGGTAGTGAACGAAAGCATAGTCGGTGGAGTAGTCGTTCTCGAAGTTGTCGCTGTTCCTGATATACGATGCTCCGTCGGCATCCTCGTCATAAACGTAGTTGCGGCGCGGCTCGTCGGTATAGGGGAACACATGGTAGTTGTCGCCGTCCCATGCTATGCGGTCAATGCCGAGTGTGGCGTGGGTGAGGTCGAGGATTTCGTATTTGCGGTATTCGTTGCCGGCGGCAAAAATGAGGTCTTTGTTGTGCGACCATTGCAGCCCGTCGGCCATGATGTGCTGGGGCGCGGCATTGGAAACACTGTTGTCCCACCGCTTGTTCTGCATCACCACGGTCTTTATCTGCTCCGAGGGATTGACGACGCGCAGCCGCGAGTAGTTGAGTGTCATGGCTATCTGCTGGTGCGAACGGTTGACGGTGAGGTCGGTGTTGGTGGTGCCCTCCATGAAGAGTGCGGCCTTTTCGTCGAGTATCATGAAACAAGCGCTGACCACCTCGGTGTCCTCATTGTCGTCGTAGATGGTGACGCGGTAATTTCCGCCCATCTTCAGTCGGCACGATTCGTTGGGAATGGTGAGGTGGTAGTGCGTGTAAGGCTGGTTGGTGTTGATGGACTGCGTGTAGTCCTCGATGATGCTGCCATCGGGGAAACCCTCCACGAAGTCGGAGGTGAGGAGTTCGTCGGAGGTGGTCCAGTCGGCCTCGCAATGCTCTATCCTATAGGCATATCGCTTGTATTGGTGCGACAATTCGTCGAACTCAATATGTATTGGCTCGTGTCCGTTTAATGTGGTCACGGGCAGTTCGGTCCACCTGTTGCCGGCTGTTACGCGCAGGGTGGCAATGTCGGGATGAAGCGACATGCTGCGCTGGGCATTTGAGGACGAAAAGGTGAAAAGGAGACAGAGAAAAAGAAAAAGCCCCCCCTCCCCCAAAGTGGGGAGGATATACGGCCATAAAACTTCCCTCCTTACGGGAGGAGCCGGGGGGCGGCTCCAACTAACTCCCGAACTCCCTATTTCTGGATGAATCATTTTAGAACGACTTTCTTTCCGTTATGAATGAATATGCCCTTGGAAGGAGCGTCGATGCGCTTACCAGAGAGGTTGTGCCAGACGACTTTGGCGGCATCGGCTTCTACGGCTTTGATGGCCGACTGCTCGGTGGTGAAGGTGAAAGAAACGATTCCGCTTTCTTCATCCTCGGCGATGTTGGTGATGGCCGCCGTGAACTCCCCGTTATAGAGGACAATGTCGCTTATTTCGGTTGTCTGGGTTGTGCCGGGGAAGGGGTCTCCGCCATGGCTGGCCATATACATTTCGTTGGTGATGGTTTCATTGTCCACGGAGTAAGAACTGATATACTCTCCGTCGGCAGGGATGATGGTCATGCGCGAATGGCCGATGGTGTTGTTGACACTGTTTGACTCAAGGGTGAATGCCTCCTTGTCGTAGTCCACGTGCGTCATGAGCATGCCATGTCCGAGCACGCGGCCCAGGGCGCGGTTGAAGCCCTTGGCCTGGATGTTTTGCAATAGCAGGTATTCATTGCCCGTGGGGTCGGCAGGATTGGGAATGCGGAACGCCTTGCCGCCCTCAGACCCCAGCGGGGCCATCTGGTAGTCGCCGCTTTCGGTCAGTGTCTCAATGGTCATCCAGCCCAGGGCTTCCCTTTCCCACGCCGTGTATTCGGTGGGATAATATCCGTTGGAAACATATTCTCCACCGTCCATCAAATCCCAGTATTCCATGGCCGGATTGCCGGCTTTTTGTGCTGCCTTGTTGGTAGGGTAGAAGTCGGGCAGACCCATTGTGTGGCTGAACTCGTGGCAGAACAGTCCGATGCCCGAGATGCGGGGCACGTCCCATGAGGTGGGGGTGCCGTTCCTTTCGGCGTGGACACCGAAGCGCAGCACGATTTTCCCGTCATAGCGTCCGCCGGCAATGGTTCCCGACCTCGGCCAGATGCACTCGGTGGTGTTGCCCGTGATGGATTCGGCATAGCCGGCATAGATGATATAGACAAGGTCCACATAGCCGTCGTCGTTGGCGTCGTATTGCGAGAAGTCGAGGCCCTGCTGGTGTGCCAGTTCGCACACGTCGGGAATGAAGCTCCCCATGTTGTCGTTGCCTGCGCCGTAGTCCTTGAGCGGTCCTGGCAGGGTGACGGGGCCGTAGATGTCGAATTGTGGCAGGAAAGTGCCATTGGACATTTTGTCGAAATAGTTTCTCACGCTTCCGTAGTTCCTGCCCACGGTCTGGTTGCCCACGGTCTTGTCGATGACTTCGGCATTGAGGTATTCCTGAAAGACCGTCTTGGGGTCGTCGTCCATGAAAACAGAGTCCTGGAATTGTGCCAGGATGACGATGGCGCGGGGCGAGCCTGTGTGTGGGAAATAGGTGGAGTTTTCTTTCACCGGTTCCTTCAGCCGGTCTTTTCCCGTTGAGAGGGGTGTGCTCAGGAAGGCCTGGATGTCTTGCCGTTGTATGGCCTCCATTTCCTTTGCCGTGCGCTGACCTTTCTCATGGGCAAGGATATGTGAGTTCTTCAGGTTTCCTTCGTCATCGGTCTGGGCAATGTAGAAGAAGGCACCTTCATGGAAGAGCAGTACGCCGTCGGTGGTTTCATACCAGTGGCATTCGGCATCGCCATGACCGATGACGACGAGGCGGCTGCCGTCGGCCTGAGTCACGGTGGCGGGCCGCGGGTCCACCTTTACGGCCTGCATGCCGAGGCAAAAGCATAAAACAACGGACAGGGCAAGGATATGGCGGATATGTTGCATAACGGGGTGTTGAGGTTGATGAGTTGAAACAATTACTTAGTTAATTTTTTACAATCTTTCTTTTGTTGAGGATGTAGATGCCTTTGTTCAGCGCTCTGAAGTCGTTGCCAAGGCATCTTCCGTCGAGCGAGTAGATGGCATTGTCCGACGGGGTGGGGGCCACGGGCTTGAGGTTTGTGGAAATAACGTCTTCCTGCCCGTAGAAGCAGAAGTTCTTGTAGTACAAGATGGTTGGCGTGGAAGCGTTGTTGATTTCTATCTTTTCAATGGAAAGAATGTCCACGGGGTAGTCGTTATTGCTTTTCAGGTCGTCGAGGGCAATGGTGATGTTTTGCCAGGTGTTGCTTTCCAACAGGGTCGGATAATCGTATTCCATTTCCTGTGGCTCCTCGTTTTCTCCGTCGTGGACGATGGCGGTGAAGTAAACTTTTATTTCAACCGAACTTTCATCCTGGGCATTCATGGCCATGTTCATGGCCTCAATGTTCTTTATGTCGAGGTCGTCATACATGAAGACAGCTCCCTCAAAGTCGGTGGCCATGTTGATGATGTTGCCAAAGTCGTCTTCCGAGGTATAGGCCGCCGTCATGGTGGTTGCCGTGGCCTGTTCTGCCATGTCCCATTTGGTATAGGCTTCATTGAACAAAGGCGATTCGGGATCTTGCGGTTCTCCCTGTACAAGGTAATAGAACGAGATTACGCCGTCGTCCTCGCTAATGTCGAGTAGCGATTTGTTCATCGTTCCGCTGAAGGTGGGGAAGTTGTGAATGGAGGTTACGTTTTCTAATCCGGGATAGGGGTCGCCGGCAAATGATGCCATATATTCCTCCGCTGTCTTTGTCTTTCTCAGAACTACGGCATAATAACTGATAAGATCGTTGTCGGCTGGAATGACGTTCATGCGCGAATGGCCCACGGTGTTGTTCACATTATTGTCTGAGAGTGAGAAATTCGTCTTGTTATAGTCAACATGAGTGGCAATCATGCCTTTTCCCTTGTTTCCGAGAGAATAGTTCCATTCGAAAGGCTGAATGTTTTGGATGAAAACATACTCGCTACCTTCTGTTTCCCCGTCTTTCATAATGCGGTAGGCCTTTCCTCCCTCGTCGATGTTGACGAGCGAAATTCTTTTCCCCATGTCGTTATAGGTCAGGGTGTCGAGGCTCCACCATCCCATGGCCTCACGCTCCCAGGCGGTATATGCCGCCGGGCGGTAGCCATTGCTATTGTTGTTGCCGCCGTCCATGACAGACCAGTATTCCATTGCCGGGTTGCAATTCCATTGGGCATAATATTTGGTAGGATAGAAGTCGGGCAGGCCCATGCAATGGGAAAACTCATGGCAGAAGAGTCCGATGCCGTTGATTTGCTTGACGCCACCGTAACTTTCATCTGTTCTTGAAGGGCTGAAGTTGATTTCGTTGTTCACACCATAGCGGCTCACGGTTTTCCCGTCATACGTTTTTCCGCCAATGGCTCCCGATTTTGGCCAGATGCAATCGGTGGAGTTGCCAGACATGTTCTCGGAATAACCGGCATAGATAATATATACCAGGTCCACCAAACCGTCGTTGTTGGCGTCGTATTGAGAGAAGTCCACTCCTTGTTCGTGGGCCATGTCGCAAACGGTATTGACAAACAGGCTTATGTTGTCACTACCTGCACCATACACTTTCATGGAGTCGGGAAGATGTACGAGGGCAGCCACGTCAAATTGGGGTGTGAACAGTCCGCCCGACATATCGCTGAAATAGCCTAACACGCCTTTGTAGTTCTTTGATGTCGTTCGGTCTGCCGACACGTATGGTTGGCCGTTCTTGTTCAAGTAGGCTTTGAAAATCTTGATGGTGTTGGCATCGGTGTTCTTGAACGGCTCGTCGATAAAGTCGGCAAGGAAAACCAGGGCTTTTGGTGAACCCATGTGAGGAAAAAGCGAGGTGTCGTCGTTTCCAATAGGTTCGTGAAGGGGGCCGTGAGTCGGCCTGTTGTTGGCAAGGCGGAAGAAGGCATCTTTGTCCTGTTGGGCAATGAGCATGAGCTCCGCCGGTGTGCGCTGCTCCTTGTTATGGGCCAGCTGGCGGGTGGGGTATAGCTGGCCGTCGGCATCTGTCCTTGCCACGAAGAAGTCGGTTCCCTCCTGGTAGAGCAAAACACCGTCTGAGGTGGTGACATAATGAAAATGCTCGTCGCCAAAGAGTATGACGGTCACTTGTGTGCCGTCTTTCTGCGTTACCGTCGTCGGTTCTGATATGGCCTTGGCGCACCATGCCGTCAGGCACAAAAGGTTCAGAATAACGGTTAAAACAATCTTTTTCATACCTTATTGTTCCTTATTTGTTTCTTTTTCGATTAGTTACCAAAGATAAGCCTGCGGTCGCGCTCAATGGCCGGAATCGTCCATTCTTCGGGCACGAAGCGCCAGTTGTTGTTGGGTTTGGGGTCCATCACGCCGGCCTTTTCAATTTCCTTCATCAGGTAGAAACGCTGGTCGCGCTCGCTTTCGTAGATAATGCGGCTTTTCAATTGCTCCTGAGGAATGCCGGCACCCTTGGTGAGCAGTTCGCCGCCGCCGTTGCCGCGATAGCTGTTGAGTGCCACCTTGTAGGTTTTGTTCGGGTCAAACGGCTCTCCGTTGCTCATTCTTAGTATGCGTACTTTCTGGCCGTCGGGTTTTGTCACGTCCACTTCGTAGTCGATGCCGGCCGCCGAGTCGAAATTGAACGCGAGGTTCTTGAACCCGAAGCGTTGTTTGTCCTCGCGGGCATCGTCGTTCATCAACATGATGTGGTCGTCGGGACTTTTCATGGTGTTCACCCACTGGTCGTAGCTCATTTCAAGGGCCTTGCGAATTTCCTCGCCAGTGAAGAGCATCACATAGACCTGGTTCTCGTATTTGTAGAGGTTGAACATGTCGCTCACATGCACGTCGCCGGCTTCAATCCTCGTGTCGAAGGTGAGCGGGGCGTTCAGCGAAATGTCGGCACCGGTAATCTTCAGTTGCAGGTTGTGGATGAAGTCGCAAAAGGCCGAGCTGCCGAAGTAGCTATCGCGTGTGTAGATGGTACTTTTGAATGTTCCAATCTTCCTGTTCACATAGGCATTGATGCTGTCAATGTCGGCCTGGAACTGTGCCATGTATCTGTTGTCGATGGTTCTCCTGCAGATATTGACGATGTCGCCGGTAACTTTCTTTTCCACCACGCGGCGGCCTTTCTTCGTAATCTCTATTTGTGCATCGCTCACCATCAGGGCGTTGCACGACGGGTCGAGGCAAACAACCTTGTTGCCGGCATTGTTTGTTATGACCTCAGCATGTCTGGTGTGGTCGTGGCCATAGAGAATAAGGTCGAAGCCGTCCACTTCTTTTGCCACGCGCAACGAGGCGTCTTCTTCATAGTCGTCGGTGACGATTCCGCCCTCTTTGCCCGAATGGAAAAGGCCGATGATGATGTCGGGATTTTCTTTTTCCTTCACCGTGTTCACCCATTTCTTGGCACACGAAACCATTTCCTCAAAGTGCAATCCCTCCCACAACCCTTCGTTGAGCCAGTTGGGAATGGCGGGTGTCAGCAGTCCTATTACGGCAATTTTCACGCCCTGCCTCTCAAAGACGGCATAGGGCTTCACGTAGGGCTGGCCGGTCTTGGCATCAACAATGTTTGCACCCAGCATGGGGCATTTCACCTCGCCAATCCATTTGTCATATACGGCGTGTCCGGTTTCTATGTCGTGGTTGCCGATGGTCTGGGCGTCGTATTTCATGTAGTTGATGACCTTGGCAGCCACATTCTCCATCTCTGGTTTCACGAAGTTGCAATAGTAGCAAGTCGGCTGGCCCTGCAGGATATCGCCATTGTCGAAAAGCAAAAGATTGTTGCCGTATGACTGGCGCAGGGAGTCGACGTATGTAATAACTCTTGCCATGGAGCCGTTCTTGGCTTTCCGCTCAATGAAGTCGTATGGGAAAAAGCAGCCGTGCACATCACTGGTCTGAATGATGCGCAACTTGATGTTCTTTGATTTTGCCATTGCAGTAAAAGGCAGGCACGCCAACAAAAGGCCAGCCAGCAGCATTTTTTTCATATATTGTTGTTTTATGCGCTGCAAAGATAAACATTTTATTTCATATTTGCCCATGCCATGGCATACTTTTTGCTCGCAGGTTTATAAAAAAAGAAAGGAGCGATTATGGCATTTATCGATTATTACAAAATTTTGGGAGTTAGCAAGGACATTCCGCAGAAAGATGTGAAGGAGGCCTACAAGAAGCGCACCAAGCAGTTTCATCCCGACCTCCATCCCGACGACCCTAAGGCCAAGGCCAAGTTCCAGGCCCTCAATGAGGCTTATAACGTGATTGGCGACCCCGAGAAGCGGAAAAAGTACGACCAATATGGCGAGCACTGGAAAGAGGCGGAGGCTTTTAGCCAACAATCGGGAGGAGCAGCATGGGGTGGGGCCGACGGCGGTTCCCCCTTCAGCGGTTTCGATTTCAGTTCGTTCACCGAAGGAGGCTTCAGCTCGTTCTTCAAAGACTTGTTCGGCGGGGCAAGGGCAGAGCGGCATGGTGGCAGTTCTTTCGGAGGGTTCGGCGACGCCATGCGGTCTTCGGGAAACATGAATACCACCATTGACATTGATTTGTACACGGCATTGCTAGGCGGGCAGGTTATCCTACAACTTAATTCCGGCACGAAGGTGAAGCTGAAAGTGAAACCCTGCACTCAGAACGGCACAAAGGTGCGGTTGCGGGGAAAGGGGTACGACCGTGGCAACGGCACGCCGGGAGATCTCATCATAACCTTCCAGGTGAAATTGCCCGACCACCTGTCGGAGGAACAGCAACGCCTGGTCATGCAGATGAGAAGCATGACATAAAGTCATTTTCCCCATTGACATTCTGTCGGTTTCCAACCAACAAAACGCCCCGTTTGTCGCAATGCCATTGCGATAAACGAGGCGCTTTTTTTATATCCTTACCAGCGTAAGATTTTGCATGATTGCACCCAAAACGGCAAATCTTGCCAGTCCAGACGGCAAAAAACTCCAGTCCTTTTGCGGTTTGGACTGCAGTCGTTTGCGGTTTGGACTGGGCCGGACTAAGTGGATAGGGGCTGCAAAACAATGGTAAACAGCGTGTTCACCACAAATCTCCGAACGCTTGAGCTACAAACGTGTTGACAGGTCACAAAATGATGAATTACTCCCCCCCGAAAAAAACATCTGGGGCCGTCATCTCAACGGCCCCAGACTCCTAATAAACTAAATTAAATGAAAAAAATTTTCTTATAAATTAAAACTGATAACTAACTTCCATTTTTGATTCTTACTACCGTTTGTGGCCGAAGCCACGCACGGTTAGTAATCGTCTTCCTCGTCGTCGCCCCAGAGATTAACTCCAATGTTGTAGGAGTCGTCCTCTTCAATGATTTCAGTGGGTTTGGCCAGCGGGTCTTCGGCGACATAGCTATGGTTGCCGAAGCCGATGTCGTCGGCAAGCACGGAGTCAGAGAGATTGAGCGAAACAACCCAGGTGGAGGGGGCAATATAATTCTTTTTCATTGTTGTGTCTCCTTTTTATTTAACCACAATCTTTTTGCCATTCTTGATGTAAATGCCGCTCTTGGCGGGGGTGTTCACGTGCTGTCCGCTGATGGTGATGTAGGTGCCGTTGCCTTCGCCGGCACTTTCCACACCGTCCACCTTGGTGGCCACGCCGTCGTCGATGTCCTCCTCAAACATGTCGAATGAGATGTCGATCCTGGCCTGGGCCGCTGATGTCAACTCAACGTAAGCCTGGTTTCCCTGCATGTGTGCGCCCGTCCTCGGGTTCACTTTGTAGAATCCAATCAGTTTGCCGTCTTCCACCGTCGGCCTATTGCCATTCCCGTTTTCGGAGTTATCCATCATATAGGGTTGTGCCGAAAGGATGTAGCGGGTTATGCCTTTGTCCTCATCTTTCCCCGGAAGGTCAAATCCACCATTCAGGCATGCCTTCAGGGCATTTGCGGCAAAGTTGGTCGTGAAGGTGTATGAGGTTCCGCTGCCCGAGGTGCTATTAGTGCTTTCATCCTTCAGGTGCATGTCGGGCACGAAGAGGTTGAAGGTTCCGTCGTCGAATACTTTCACCGTCTTGCCGGTGTTGGAATCAGCGGCGCCTTCGTTGTAGAGGATGCAGCCCTTTCCGTCGTGGTCGGCATTGTAGGCGTTGTAGGTGTCGCCGTCGTTGACGTCCTTGTCCATGATGTCAATCTCCGTGAGCAACATGAGCGTGTGGTCGTCGTTGACCGTTCCGATGTATGCCTTGACGGGCTTGTCGGTGAAGAAGCTTGTCAGGCGGTGGTCGATGACCCTGTCGCGGCTCTCTGTGGTGTAGCCGGTCTTACCGATTTTCTTCCTGTCCACCGACACGGCGACTTTCTTCAGAATCCATCCGTTCAGTGAGAATGTCAGGTTCTCTGCTTTGTCAGAGGTGTTCCTGATGGCCACGATCGTGTCGCCGTTGGCAGTACCTGTTCCGAAGAATTTGCAGATGTTCGTCAAATCCGTTCCCATGGTTGCCTTCTGGTTCATGTTTGTGAGCTGGAACTTGTTGTTGACAAACGACACGTTTTGAGCGTCAACCGAGTTGTCGGCCACTTCCGCGTCACGCTGCATGCGCAGGTACACTTCCGCGTTGGCAGGCACTGAGGGAATCACCATCTTGTAGTTCCATGTAGCGCTGCGCTTGTTGTCGTCATCCTTGGCGTTGACCAGTCGCAAGCCGTCAGAGGTGAGCTGCATGGTGCCGTTGTAGAGAGGCTCGTTGCTGTCCATGTAGAACAACAGTCCTTGCGTCTCGGGAATGATTTTCCCGTTTGCCCACAGCTGGTTGGCACTTTCCTCGCTGTTGGATTCGAAGATGTTGTCGTATCCGAAGGGATCTTCCTCCTGGCTGTTCAAGCGCATCTTTCCGTCGGCATCCCAGAGCGAAAGGTTATGATGTGAGTCGCTGACGTTTGTCTTCCACTCCTTATTAATATCAGTGCCCGAATAGGGTTTCACATCCGTGAAGTCCCAAGTGTAAGGATAATCCATGGTCTCCTGGTATGCGATGGTGACGTTGCGCTCGGCATAGTCGGCCACGTAGTTGTTGTTCTTCTCCATGTCTTTGGCACGCACGCGGATGGTTCCAATGTCACCCATCGTGTTGTTATAAGAGAAGCTGAGTTCGTCGGATTCCGTAACGAGGGCCGGTGTGTCTTCGAATTGCCCTGTGAAAGCAACCACATCGTTTTCCTGTGTGGGCAATGCTGTTTGCACGGTGTTACCTTTTACGCCATTGGCCAGTTTCTCTTCCTTGCCATAGTATTTCAGGTTCCACGTATTCTTCTGAGCGCCCGATTCGCCACGCCTGGCCACTTGGTAGAAGCTGTCGCCTTCGATTTCGTTGGTGAAGATACGGTCGCCGCGATAAATCTGTATGCTGTAAATCTTGCACATGGAACCTCCGGTCATCTTGAAGACCATGTCGGCGGGACCGCCGTTGCCGTCGCCCGTTGCGAAGAAGTGATAACAGCCGTGGTAGTAAGAGTCGCTGCTCCATTTTGAGCCGCCGACGATGTATTCGTCCCTCGGGTCAATCTCGTTGTACACGGCGTCGCGTGCGTTCCTGATGCTGAATACGGCCTGGTCGTTGAAGGCACCCTTGCCCGTTCCCATGTAGATGATTACGCGGTCGTCCTTCATCAGCCAAGGAATGCGGAATGTGCCGCCTTTCAAAATGCCCACATAGCGGTCGGGGTCTTTTGTCTCGCTTCTGGTGTCATGTCTGACCGTAGTACGATATTCATTGAACATCACGCTTTGGTTAGAACTGGTCTGGAAGACCGTACCCTCTGTGTCCCAAATCATGTCGGCGTTGTCACCTTCCATGTCGTATTTGTTCATAAACAACGGGTCGAACAGCTTGTTGCTATTTACCAGATTGTAGTTGAATTTCCAGTCGGTGTTGCCGTTGCTCATTTCGTCATGGAGCAGTCCACTTGTGGTTTTTATCAGGGAAGGATTGTTCAATACCTCGTCAACGCTGCTGCATTCATCAAGATCGACTTCAAAGTAATTTTCAAAATAAGTGCCGTAGTCGGTTTCAACAGCTCCATTGGCACGATGGGGAGCATTCCATGTCAAACCTTTCAGCGAATTTGTGGAGTAGTCCCAAATATGTCCTCTGGTTCCTTCCTCTTTCTGTCCATTATATTGAGGATCTGCACTGTAAGCGACGGTAAGGGTATATACGGGATTGCTCTTGATTCCGGGTTCACCTATTTTAATAAGGATGGTGCCGCCGGGGTTCTTGTCTTGAGCATATTGAATGCCGTCGATCATCAATTTGTAATGATTTCCTTCTCCATTAACATGTTGCAGATACGGATGACACGCAGTGATGTTGCCCGACATCTTTTTGACAGTAATCGTTGTATGTTCATTAAAGCCATATAAGTCAGCCAGTTCATACTCCAACTTGTCAGGATCATAGGAAATATTATCAGGATTTGGAACACCATGGCTGGTGTTGACAGCCTTGGTATCGTTAGGAACCCATTTGGCCAGCGGGTAAATCTTTTTTGTGGGATTAAATTGTACTTCAAAGAGTTTTGCCACGCCGCAGGCTTTTAGATGGCCACCATTTCCGGCACCATAAGGGAAGTACTCAATATTATTCTGGCCCTGTCCGCTGCCATTGAAAGACAACCCTGTAGTATTCCATCCACCATAGAGGTAATATATTTCATCTTTATGTACATCAATGGTGTTGGTTGGGACGTCATCTCCATTATTGGCATTGCTGCTCCAGACCACTCTGTCTATTTGACCATTTTTCTTAACCTTTACCAAATAGTATGGACATTCGACATCTACCGTTTGTTCGTTGGGACGGTCAAACTGCTCAGTCCAGTTGTTGTCATTATATCTGGAAACGTTTCCAAAATACACAGCATCACCATTGATGTCGTAACGGTAATAGTTCATGCTGGTGGCTTCAAACCGTAAGGTCATCTTACCCTCCTCCAAGGGAATGAACCTATAGAAAGTTCCTGTCTGAGGAAGATTGTGTTCCAGGTCGAATTGGAATTGGAGGTTTCCATTCCCATCGCGGCTCATTCCGGGAAGCTTAAAGCCGTCAACGCCATTGATAATCGAGACGGGGCCATCTACTGCTGAAACAACATGGGCATGTTGTGAGGCATCGTCGTTGCCGACATGGACTTCCAAGCCACCGGGAACAATATGCTCCTTTGCCTGCAATTCGCCGGTGATGTCAAATTTTGCGATGTAGGTGTTTTCGTCATACTCATCCACCATCGAAGCCTGATGGTCGCTGTAGATCTTAATCTTTACAATGCGGGTATCGGGTGCAATGGCAATGTCTAAGTGCCCATCTTCAGCAATAACGTAGGCATGAGTGTAATACAGCTGATAATCTCCTCCCTCATTGTTGTGGTCCTCTCTATAGATAGCGCCTTCACCTCGATACCAATCTATCTTCGGCTCTGAACCAGGCGTGATATAAAAGTCTTCACCTTCATCAAAGATTCCATCGTTATACTGATCAGCAAACGCTTTACAGCCATTGTAGGGGCCGTTTTGAGGATTGGTTCCGCCAACGCTCGAGAAAACAGGAGGCGTTCCCGTATAAGAAAATACTACACGGTCACCTTCTCTAAGGTTGGGAATGCTAAAGACGCCCCATACTCCATTATCATTCGAAGGTGCACGTAATCCAAAATTGAAACGCCAGTCACCAGACTGATCAATAGCTATTCTATTGTTTGCCGTGATTTTTGAATCATGGAGAATAATATATTTAGCGGCATTTCCATTTATATTAAATCCTGTTTCATCTTGCGAAAAAGTGTAAGATGTATATGGTTCACCGGTATCTTCAGGATTGCCATCATCATCATATCGAATAACTTTCTTTATGTCATTTGAGCTGAACTCATCGTACATGTCGTACTCCTCGTAGCTGGGGTCATAGTCAAAGTGAGGAGTTTCCCTTTCTACGACTACGTACTGAATGGTTATCTTGAGAATGCCGGAATACCGATTACAAAATAAAAGTTCAAGCGTTCCATCCGAACTCATCGTAAGATTTTGAAGAGCCTGATGACTGTTCGAGTCAAAACTTATGTTCTTATTGTTATAATCGGTGTTACTGGATGTAACTTTAAAATAACCGTTTTGGTCACCAGCATCTCCCCAAATGGTTATAATATCGCCCTCTTTCAGGTTGCTTATGGAGAAAGTGTCACTATTATTGTTATCATTATGTTGTGTCTGTTGAAGGTATGTTTGACCATGAGAACCCTTCCAGAGATGCCAATAATCCTTATTGCCAACAGAAATAGGATACTTGGTATAAGATCTGTCCAGTCCGTCACCATTTGTGCCAGAGATGCTTGGAATAGAATTTCCATCCCAATTGATTGTTGCATTCGGGTTGTCATTATTGTCAGACCACCCCGTAAAGTCAATGGTCTCGGTCTTGGTTACCGGCTTCATAATGCCGCGGTTTTGTGCCCGGGTACTGTTCCCTAATAAGCACACTAGAGCAATGAATGCGAAAACTTTTTTCATTTTACTCGTTTTAATAGTTGATAATACACATTTATACCTTTTTACCTTTTGATTTGCCGCTTTTCCCTTGAATTGTGCGACAATGCCATATAAAAATCGGCTGCAAAGTTACACTGTATAATAAAAAGTGTATTTTTTACATGTAACTTTGATTTATATCAATTGTAAAGAAATTGAAAATGTTACCGAATGCAAAATTCATAATACTTTTGAAAAATTATTGTAGTCTTATGAACACGTTATCTTGCTTTTGCCACCTTTTGTTAGAAAAGTGTAACAAAAACAAAATTTCCTTGGCGATAGGTATGCCCATAAAAAACGTCTGGGGCCGTCATCACAACGGCCCCAGACTCCTAATAAACTTAATTAAACGAAAATTATTTTTCTTTTGAAATTATAAAATGCCAACTAAACTTGTTTGTTTCTTACTACCGCTTGTGGCCGAAGCCACGCACGGTTAGCAATTAACGAAAAAAATCCGGCTACCAATGAGTAGCCGGATTGTTTGGATTTTATTGTTTCTTTTCCGGAGCCGGTTCCTTCTTTTCTGCCGGTTTCTCCGTCTTTTCGGTCTTGGGTTTCTCCGTGGTTGTCTTGGATTTCTCGGTTGCCTTGGGCTTTTCTTCCGCTTTGGGCTTGTCGGCCTTTGGCTTCTCAGCCTGTGTTTCCTCGGCCTTTGGCTGGTCTGTGACCTGGCTGAGTTTCAAGAGAGAAATTTTCCCGTCGGGGTTCACCTTTGCGGTCACGCGATATTGCTTGGTGCCTTTTTGTGAGGCGTCGGTGCTTTCAACGTCTTTTGTAGCGGTGAAAGAGGTGGTGTATTCATACTTGGCGTCGCCTATTTCGCGCTTCTTGATGTCATATTTTCCCGGCAGTCGCCATGTTACGGCCGTTGTGCCCTCCTTGTATTGCTTGTTCATCATCTCGATGACATCGGCATTTGTGGCGTTCTGCTTGTCCAGCAGGGTAAGGTTGACGGCCACGGTGGAGACAATCCTCGACTCGTCGCGCCCGTTGATGCTTACGAAGAAATTGTGCAGCACGTTCGACACGATGGCTTTTTCCTCATCGCTCACCACGTTCACTTTCAGCTTCCTCACGGCATCTTCGGCGTCGGCATAGAACTCACCGTCGGGGTGTTCGCTCATGTAAGCCTTGTAAGCCTCTTCGGTTTTCAGGCTGCTATAGTGAGCCCAGTCAATGCTGTCTATTTTATTCAATGCCACCGACTTATGGGGACTGTTGGGAAATCTGCTTAGGAAGGTCTTGAAGGCATCCCTGGAATTGCTTGCCAAGGTGTTTTCCCATTCCTTGTCGTTCGACTTCAGTTTCTCAAGCCTTGCCTGAATGCTGTCGAGGTGCTCTTGCGGTGCCGTTTTGCCAAAAGTGTCGAGGTATTGTTGCAAGATGAGTGGCTCCTCATTGGTGAGTGCTATCTTGTATTCCTCCATTTCCTTTTGGTCCTCAGCCTGTTTATTCAGGTAGAGGATGACTCCGCACACCAGCAGTGCAACGATGATGCTCACGATGAGCGCCGTCTTATTGGTTTTTTTCTTGGGTTTGGGCGTTGGCGGCTTGGGCCCATCCTCCTTTTTATTGCGCTCATAGAACTCTTTCGGAGCCACGGGCGCCGGTTCTTGTGCCGCCTCTTGTTCCTTCCGGGACAATACCGGAGCTACCACAGGGTGTGGCGGTTCGACAGGCTGGCTGACTTGTGAATGCTCGTGGGTGGGACGATGGCAACGAGGACAGACGTCTTCGTCGGAAAAATATACCTCACCGCAATCGGGACACCTGGTGACTTTTCCTGCGATTTCTACCCCGCAGCTGGGACAAGTTGGTGCTCTGTCACTGATTTGATGACCGCACTCAGGACATTTTATTATCATCTTTTACGTTGTTATAATATAATATGTAGTATCAGAAGTTAATGAAGAGGGCTTGCTACCAATGTCGGAATCTTATCTCCCTCATGCTGTGGCGCCCCATGAACCGGCTTTTGTCCACCAGTGTGTTGATGCCGTTGAGCCGTCCTTTTCCGGTGTATTGCCATAACACGTAGTCGCGGCCGTCTTTCAGCTCAGGCGGCGAGTCGGTGTATTTGGCGATGAAGAGGGGATATCCGTCAACTTTGTTTTGTAAATATTTGTTGTAGAAATTCTGATAAGTATATACCAGCGGCTTTTGGTGATAGGCTTTTTCCACCATGGCCAGGAACTTTACCACCGAATCGCAGAAGGCCAGCGTTGACATGTTACTGTTGGTTTCGATGTCCACCATCGGGATAAGGTCCTGTTCTCCCGGTCGGCACTGCGACTTGAAGTTGTCGAGTTGTAACTGGAGGTTGATGCGCGGTCGGAAGAAGTGATAGGAACCCACTTTAAGTCCGTGACGGTGAGCCTGTTCTATGTTTTGCTCAAACTTTTCATCCACCCTCTGGTCGCCTTCGCTGCACTTGATATATACAAATGCCATGCGACTGTTCTGTCCTACTGTCTCCCAGAAGATTTGTCCCTGGTAGTGGCTGATGTCAATGCCGTGGATGTGGCGGCAGGTGTCTTCACATTCTATATAACTTCTCTGTGCCCTTGCGCCGGCGGCCACAAGGCAGAGTGTAGCAAGTATGACGGTCTTGATGGTTCTCATATTTTGCAAAGGTAAGCAAAATAATTTGAAATGCCAAATCATTTTTGGTCATAATGTGTCAAAATGCACCATTTTTCCGAAGTTTTTTATTTGATTAACAATTCCCTTTTTCAACGGCTCTTTTCCGATGAAATGGGGTGATATTGAAGAAAAACATGAAATGGCAACCTAAAAACCGTTGATTGATAAAAGGTTGCAAAATATGGTTTTCCGTTCTCTTCAACCTCGGTAAAGACGGGACCGTGTTTGGATGAAATTTTGTCAAGATTTTTCATGGAAATTTTCATCTGCCAAGAAGTTTGACCGCAAATTTCCATCCTCAATCTTCAAGATCTCTCCTCTCAAACTTCAAGATTTCTCCCCGAAATTTGCGGTCAAACTTTCCTGTTGTTTAAAGTGCCTGATTATCAATGCGTTAGAAAACTGTCTCAATTTTGATGATTTTGTCAAGATTTTTCATTAAAAACTATCCACCGGAATACTCCTTTCAAAGGCAGAATTTCTTCGTAAGATTTCTTGCATAATTACAAATATTTCATTACCTTTGCATGGAATGTTCATTCATGTATTGAACACTTTATTATATATCACTGAAAATCAAAATGTAATGACTATTGAACCAGTTGCATTTTTTCATTCCCCCTTGTGCCATAAATTCGGCATTCCGCGGCAGAGCGGACTTGTGTCGGGGCTGAAGGGTGAAATAACCTTTGTTAAGGAATGGCAGAAGGCGGAGGCAATCCGAGGTCTCGACGGCTTCGACTATCTTTGGTTGATATGGGGTTTTTCTGCCCATGAACATACGACCAAGTCGCCGACGGTACGTCCGCCCCTGCTCGGCGGCAATCGGCGCATGGGGGTGTTTGCCACGCGGTCGCCTTTCCGCCCCAACAACCTTGGCCTGTCGTGCGTAAAGCTCGATTTCATCGAGTGGGAGACGCCCAATGGCCCCGTTCTTCATGTGTTGGGAGGTGACCTCATGGATGGCACACCCGTCTATGACATCAAGCCCTACCTGCCCTCCGTGGAGGCACATGGCGATGCCCGGGGCGGTTTCACTGACGAAGCGCATTGGCAACGGCTGCATGTGGAGGTGCCGGAAGAAATGAAGGAGCAGTTTAGCGAGAGCCAGTTGCAGAAGCTTATCAACCTGCTGGAGCTTGACCCACGTCCGCAATATATTGATGATGCAGACCGCATTTACGGGCTGATGTTCGACGGGCGGAACATTCATTTCCGCGTTGACGGCGACAAAGTTTACCTTGTGTAGATTTCTTTTTTCTAAGGAGTTTTGGAGTAGATAATAATCTACGGGTTTCTCAATTCTTTTTTTATTTCTAAGGAGTTGGGGAGTAAAGGAGAACTGATTAATCCGTGGGTTCTTTTTTTTCTCTAAGGAGTTGGGGAGTAAAGGAGAACTGATTAATCCGTGGGTTCCTTAATCCTTGTTTATATATCTAAGGAGTTGGGGAGTAAAGGAGAACTAATTAATCCGTGGGTTCCTTAATCTTTTTTTCTCTAAGGAGTAGGGGGAGTTGAGGAGATTTATTTCCGTGGTTTTCTTTTTTTATTGTCTAAGGAGTTTTGGAGTAGAGGAGAACTGATTAATCCGTGGGTTCCTTAATCTTTTTTCTCTAAGGAGAAGGGGGAGTAGAGGAAAACTCCTTGGCTCCCTTACTCCTTAGACTTTTAGTTTCCACGGAGTAGTGGAGTAGAGGAGAGGCGCATATTGCTTGGCTCCCTTACTCCTTAGACTTTTGATTTCCACGGAGTAGTGGAGTAGAGGTGAAACTCATATTGCTTGACTCCCTTACTCCTTAGACTTTTGATTTCCATGGAGTAGTGGAGTAGAGGAGAGGCACATATTCCTTGACTCCCTTACTCCTTAGAATTAATAATACCATGGAGTAGGGAAGTAGAGGGGAATCACGAACTCCTTAGAAAACTAATTGCGCAGGTGGGCCTGGAAATTGGAACTCTTTCTGAGATAAGCCATTAGCAGGAGGACGCACAGGAATGCGATGGCCAGTGCCGCAGGGTAGAACACTCCGGCAAAGGAGTCGTAGAGGCCGTGAAGGATGGCCGGCACGGCAAGGGCAAGCGTATATAGCGACTTGCGGTAGCGCGGGTAGAGCCGGGCAAAAGCCGTGAAATATCCGCAAATGCCGCTGAAAAGGGCATGGAGGAAGGGCAGGGAAGTCAAACGGGCGATGTTAAGGACAAAAGCCGTGGTGTAATCGGCTTGAATGTTGACCGTTGTCTGGTATTGCACGCCCTCGAACACGCCGAAGGCGATGCCCGACATCAGTCCGTAATAGACCAGTGTCTGGGGCAGTAGCGGCTCCTTGCTTCGGCGGGCCAGGATGAGCAGCGGAATCATCTTGGCAAACTCTTCCGTAAGCCCCACTCCTGCGATGAAACCGATGATATTGACGGGAAAGGGCGATTGGGTGAAGATGTAGAAGAAGTTGAAGCTGTTCAGTCCCGAGAAGATGATGAACACGGCCAGTTGCGTCATGAAGAACAGCGTGACGGTGGTTTTCACGTTCACCTGCCGCGTGCGGAAGAAATGGAAGAAAAACAGTCCCCAGATGGTGGCGAAATAGAGCGAAACGATATAGAATACCAGCCACCCTCCAATGGGGAGCAGCATGATGACCGACAGCGACAGTCCCACAATGGCCAGAATGAGCAAGCGCGTGTCGTCGAGCAGGCGGCTTCGGCTGATTTCCTCTTTCGGGAAGATAAACGCGCTTCCAATGTGCCCGAGCTGCTGGGTGATGGAGCCGTGGTGCTTGATGTTCGGGTGGATGCCGGCACGGTCCAGATAAGTCTTGATGGTGTCCTGGGCACCGCCGTTGGTGTCGCGAGCCTTGTCGTTGAGCAGCAGTTTGCCCTCTTCAACAAACCGTGCGACAGTCATTTCGTCGTAAGGACCATAGTCCTTGTCATTGCGTGTAATGATAAGCATGGTGTACGTTTTTTACTGAAAAACAGGCCTTATAAGCCTTTGAATGGGCAAAAATACGGCGAATAATTGAAATATCAAAAAAAAAGTTTGCAGTATTCAAGAATTTCACCTATTTTTGTAAGCAAATTCTAAAAACACTTGATCATGAAAAGAAAATTACTACTAATGTGCATGACGGCCATTGCTGTCCTTGCCTGGGCGCAGGGCCCCAACAACACGGGCACCTATTACCAGGCGGCCGATGGAAAGAAGGGCGCAGAACTGAAGACGGCTCTCTGTGGAATTTTAAGGGGAAAGTATAAAAACCAGCAGTTCGATGTGGAGAGTTATGGCTCCAATTTGAATCCATACTATGCCCAAACAGACTATACTCCTCAAAACAAAATATGGGATATTTATAGTGTGAAGAAAGCATATACAGTCAATGACGCCATCTCAAGTGGCAAAGAAGGTGACGGATGGAACAAAGAGCATAGTCTTCCTAAAAGTTGGTTTGGTGCTGTTAAAACAGAACCGATGTACAGTGATCTTTTCCATTTGTATCCTGTTGATGCCTGGGTGAACACAAATAGAAGTGCTTTGCCATACGCCATTGTAGGAACAAAAACCGGTTCTTCATATAACAACTACAGCAAGTGGGGAGAAAGTGGAACTCCGGGTGTTACAGGTAAGGTGTTTGAACCCAACAACCATTACAAAGGTGATTTGGCGCGTACCTATTTTTATATGGTGACTTGTTACGAAGACAAGAATTTCACCCAAGCCTCAGACGGAGCAAAAATGATGGAAAACATGACTGCAACCACATCTTCTGGCGCAAAAAACACTTATCCCGGTTTCAAGGAATGGGCTCTCAACATGCTGATGGAGTGGGCGTACAACGACCAGTTAACCAGCAAAGAGGTCAATCGTAATGAAGCCGTGTGTCTCATTCAGCATAACCGCAATCCATTCATCGATTACCCTGGACTGGAAGAATATATATGGGGAAGCATGACCGATGTAGAGTTCAGTTATGATAATTACCAAATTCCTGAAGGATATACTTTTGACATACCTGAAGATGCTCCCGATAATGGCTCCGACCCCGGACCTGGACCTGGTCCCGGACCTGATGACCCGCCAACACCTTCCGATGGAGAATTTGTCTATGCCCGCATTACTTCGACAGATGAACTGGAAGAAGGAGCAGGTTATATCATTGTGTGCGAAGACCAAAATAAAGCCATGGGAGAACATGACTTTAACCAATCTATCCGTCTTTCTGTTAGTCTCACCACATCTGAAGGCATGGTCGCAACTGAGGTGAACAAAACAGACAAGCCCTACGAAATGATTTTGGGTATTGAGGGAAACAATTATACTTTCTATGATGCTACCGCCGAGGTTTATGTTGCCCATACCACAAACGCGAATAAAATACATACAGTCACAAGTCCAACCGCTTCGGGCGCACAATGGACCATTACGTTCAGCGGACTTGACGCCATTATTAAAAATACTAGAAATTCCAGTTACTCCCTTCAGTACAACAAACAGTCACCGCGCTTTGTTTGTTATACTTCCAGCCAGCAACCTGTACAACTCTACAAGCGCCAGCCTGTGGAAGAACCCGGAGAGACCACTATCGCCGCCTATCCCGTGGAGAAAGCCGGCCGGAACACCATCATCTATGACCTTCAGGGCCGCGTGATGGGCACCACAGCCAATGGCATGCCTCACCTGAAGAAGGGCATCTATATTATCAATAATAAAAAAATTATCATCAAATAAACATTTTCAGCTATGAAATTAGACGGAAGAAGAGAAAGCAGCAACGTGGATGACCGCCGTGGAATGAGCGGCGGCACAGTGGCCGGACTGGGTATCGGCGGCATCATTATGATTGCATTGTTTACCTTCCTTGGGGGAGGCAACCTCGGCGATGTCATCTCTAACGTGGGAACGCAAATGGCCCAGAGCCAGAACGTCGGAACCGTGGAGGGACAGCGCGAATTTACGGAGGAAGAGCAGAAACTGGCACAGTTCTCGAGCCAGGTGCTTGCTTCCACCGAGGATATCTGGGCAGAAGTGTTCAAAAGCATGGGCAAAACCTACAAGAACCCGAAGATGGTGCTCTACACCAATGCCGTGCAGACGGCTTGCGGACAGGGCACGGCTTCCGTGGGTCCGTTCTATTGCTCGGGCGACCAGACACTGTATATCGACCTTTCGTTCTTCCAGACCATGCGCAAGAGCCTCGGTATCAAGAACAAGGGCGACCTCGACTTCGCTTTTGCCTACGTCATCGCCCATGAAGTGGGCCACCACGTGGAATATCTTCTCGGCACCCTGGGCAAGGCCCACCAGCAGATGAACAGCACCAACAAGACGCAGGCCAACCAAATTAGCGTGAGGCTGGAACTGCTGGCCGACTACTATGCCGGCGTGTGGGGGCACTATGAGAACGAAACGTTCCAGTCTATCGACGAGAGCGACCTCGAAGAGGCCATTGAAACGGCCAAGGTGATTGGTGACAACTACTTACAGGAAAGGTCGCAAGGCTATTCGTCGCCCGAAAGCTTCACCCACGGCACCTCGGCACAGCGCATGAGGTGGCTGAAGCGTGGACTGCAGACCGGTGACATGAGAACCACCACGTTCACCGGCGACTACGACGACCTTTAATTCTCTTGGGTATTTGTAGTTCAGGAACTACACATCTTACCGAAATTGAAATAAAAAATAGAGATGCCACATCCCGCGTGCATCTCTATTTTTTTCAACCCGTCAACGATTGCAACTCATTGCACAGGTCATTTTCGCATTGTTCAAAATAAATAAAGGCCATATTCTTGCAAGTTTCACCTTTTTTTTTTACTTTTGCAAAAGAAAAGGAAAGAAGTCAGATGAAACTCATTCTAATGACCAAACCCACATACTTTGTGGAAGAAGATAAGATTCTGTCGTCGTTGTTTGACGAAGGCCTTGATTATCTTCACCTTTATAAGCCCGGTCAGGCCCCCATGTATGCAGAACGACTTCTCACCCTGTTGCCTGAGGACTGCTATCGCCGAATCTTTGTTCACGACCACTATTATTTGAAAGAAGAATACGGGCTTGGCGGCATCCACCTTGAGTCGGCCGAAGCACCCCTGCCCATTGGCTATAAGGGAAAGTTCAGCCGCACTTGCATGGACCTTGAGCTGCTGAAGGCCGCAAAGAAAAAAGCCGAATACGTCTTCCTGAAATACATCCGTCATAGCCAAAGCGAGCGCGATGCCGATGCCACATTCACCGATGCCGAGCTGAAAGAAGCGTCGCGCCGGGGGCTTATCGACAGGCATGTGCATGCCCTGGGCGGCATCAATCTCGACAACATCCGCGAGATGAAAGACCTGGGATTTGGTGGCGTGGTCGTATGCGGCGACTTGTGGAACCGCTTCGACATCCACAACGAACAAGATTACAAGGAGCTCATCAGGCACTTCGAGAAACTGAGAAAAGTGGCCGGTTGAGCCCCTTCTTTTATTTATAAAACAATCGGGAAATCAAAAAAAGGCAATATAACTCATCTACAATAATCATAAACAACATGATGATCGATTCAAATTCTTTTATGGTTTTCTCGGGAACGGCCACCAAATATCTGGCCGAGAGAATTTGCCAGAGCCTGAACTGCCCGCTGGGAAAACTTGTTATGACACGGTTTTCCGACGGTGAATTCTCCGTCTCATACGAACAGTCTATCCGAGGCCGTGACGTGTTTCTGGTGCAGAGCACTTTCCCGACATCCGACAATCTCATGGAGCTGTTGCTCATGATCGACGCTGCCAAACGTGCGTCGGCCAAGAGCATCATTGCCGTCATGCCATATTTCGGATGGGCACGGCAGGACAGGAAGGACAAGCCGAGGGTGTCGATAGGTGCCAAATTAGTGGCCGACCTGCTCAGTGTGGCCGGTGTGGACCGCGTAATCACCATGGACCTGCACGCCGACCAGATACAGGGCTTTTTCAATGTTCCCGTCGATCACCTGTATGCTTCGGGAGTTATCTTGCCCTACTTGCAGCAGCTTAAACTCGACGACATGGTGATTGCCTCGCCCGACGTGGGCGGCTCGAAGCGTGCCAACACCTACGCCAAATACCTTGGTGTGCCCCTGGTGCTCTGCAACAAGACGCGGTCGAGGGCCAATGTGGTGGCAACGATGCAAATCATCGGTGACGTGAAAGACAAGAATGTGGTCATCATCGACGACATGGTGGACACAGCCGGAACCATCACTAAGGCTGCCGACATCATGAAGGCGGCTGGGGCAAAAAGCGTCAGGGCGTGTGCCAGCCACTGCGTGATGAGCGGGCCCGCCAATGAGCGCGTTCAGGAATCGGCCCTCGAGGAAATCGTGTTTACCGACTCCATTCCTTACACCCACAGATGCTCAAAGGTGAAGCAGCTCAGCGTGGCCGACATGTTTGCCAAGACCATTAAGCTCCTCCTCGAAAACAAGAGCATTAGTGATCAATATCTTATTTAGTTCATTTTTTCTGGAATTATGAAAAAGAACAGCGTTTTCATCTTATTGCTGTCCGCATGCCTGCTGACCGCGTGTCATGACGAGGCGAAGAAACAACCCCGGCAGGATGAGAAAAAAACAGAACAGGTGGAAAATAACGATGTGCGGTCAACGCCCATGCCCGATTTCTCTCTGCCCGACATGAATGGCAATCCCACTTCTGCCATGGAGTATGTGGCCAAGAACAAAATCACCATCATCGACTTTTGGGCCAGCTGGTGCGGGCCGTGCAGGGCCGAAATGCCCAACGTGGTGGCACTCTATGAGGCCAACAAGGACAAAGGTCTGGGCATCATCGGCGTGTCGCTCGATAATAACGCCGAAGCGTGGAAAACAGCCGTGAAGGAAATGAACATGAACTGGCTGCAGGTGTCAGACCTGAAGGGCTGGGACTGTGAAGCCGCCAAGTTGTTCGGCATTGAAAGCATTCCGTTCACCCTCATCGTCAACAAAGAGGGACACCTGCTCGCCTTCAATCTGAGGGGCGAACAGTTAAAGGAGTTCATCAGCCAAAACCTTTCAGAGTAACATTTCTACGGGAAATAAGTACTTGTACCTCAAGTTCTTATTTCAAGGATATATACAAAAACAAGGAGCACGAGAAAACGTGCTCCTTGTTTTTGTATGTTAGGTAATGAATTAATACTCCAGCCACCTGACGTAAGCGAAGTCCTGGCGGTGGGGCAGTTTGTCGTTCTTGGGATACATGCGGACGGCAGCCTTGAAAGTTCCGGCATGTGCCGACTGGAACTTTGCCTCGAAGGTGTAGAGGTTGCCTTCGCGCTTAATTACCTCGAAGGGACGGATGGCACCGATGCGCTCTTCGCCGTTGGCGTCTGTCCTTATTGTTACAAGTTCAAGTCCGATGGCATCGTCAAGTCCCTGCTCGTCAATGACAAAGCGGAGCGTATAAGGCACGCCGCTGACAGGGCCTTCCTGCGGCAGGTCGCTCTCCTTGCTGACCATGCGGATGGCATCCCAACGCTCGGCCACCGTTTCTTTCCACAGTGCAATGTCCTTGGCGACGCGGTAGTCGTTGGCAGCGAGCATCTTGAAGCGCTTGGCTTCCTTGTTGTAGAACTTCTCGTAGTAGTCGTCGAGCTGGCGCTTCATGGTGTAGTGGGGCGCAATCGTGGCGATGGAGTTCTTGATGACCTTTATCCAACCGGTGCTGAAACCTTTCTCGTTCTTGTCATAATAGAGCGGCACAATCTCGTTCTCGAGCAGTCCGTAGATGGTGGCAGCGTCGAGCTGGTCCTGATAAGCCTGGTTCTGATAGGTTCTTTTCTCCGTCAGTGCCCATCCTGCACCTTCGCGATAGCCTTCGAGCCACCATCCGTCGAGTACGGAAAGGTTGACAACGCCGTTCATTTCAGCTTTTTCGCCAGAAGTTCCCGATGCCTCAAGCGGACGGGTGGGGGTGTTCATCCAGATGTCAACACCCGACACGAGGCGGCGGGCAAGACGGAAGTCATAGTCCTCGAGGAAGATAATCTTTCCGAGGAACTCGGGACGTTGTGATATTTCGTAGATTTTCTTGATAAGACCCTGTCCGGCACCGTCGGCGGGATGTGCTTTTCCGGCAAAGAGGAACTGCACGGGGCGCTCCGGGTTGTTGACAATCTTGGAGAGGCGGTCAAGGTCGGTGAACAGCAGGTGTGCACGCTTATAGGTGGCAAAGCGGCGGCAGAAGCCGATCATCAGCGCATTGGGATTGATTTTCTCAAGCAGAGAGAGCACACGCGACGGGTCTCCTTGGTTCTTCAACCAGTTTTCGCGGAACTTGGTGCGGATGTAGTTGGTGAGCTTGTTTTTCAAAGCCATGCGTGTTGCCCAGATTTCCTCGTCGTCAACATTGTAGATGGCATGCCAGATTTTCTCATTGCTCTGGTCCTTGAGGTGGTTCTTGTCGAAGTGCCTGGCGTAGAGCTGCCTCCATTCCGATGCTGCCCATGAGGGGAAGTGAACGCCGTTGGTGACATATCCCACGTGGTTCTCTTCGGGGAAATAGCCTTTCCAGATGGGAGCGAACATTTTCTGGCTCACCCATCCGTGCAATTTGCTCACGCCATTGACCTCCTGGCAGGTGTTGATGGCGAATGTTGACATCGAGAACTTTTCGTTTACGTCGTTCGGGTTGGTTCTTCCCATTCCGATGAACTCATCCCAGCTGATGCCCAGCATTTCGGGATAACCGCCCATGTATTTTCCGAACAGTCCGGCATCGAAATAGTCGTGACCAGCCGGAACGGGTGTGTGGCAAGTATAAAGTCCGCTGGCACGAACCAGTTCAAGTGCCTGGTTGAAGGTCAGTCCTTCCCTGATGTAGTCGCACAGGCGCTGCAGGTTGCAGAGGGCGGCGTGGCCTTCATTGCAGTGGTAGATGTCTTTCTTAATGCCGAGCTTCTTCAAGGTCAGCATGCCGCCGATGCCCAACAGGATTTCCTGTTTCAGCCTGTTTTCCCAGTCGCCGCCGTAGAGGGCGTGGGTGATGGGCTTGTCAAATTCGGAGTTCATGTCGTTGTCGGTGTCGAGCAGGTAGAGCGAAATGCGCCCCACATTCACGCGCCAAACGTAGGCATGCACCTGATAATTCATATATGGCACGTCAACGACCAGCGGATTGCCGTCGGCATCGAGTTGACGTTCTATGGGCAGCGAATTGAAGTTCTGGGCTTCATAGTTGGCCACCTGCTGACCGTCCATGCTGAGGCTCTGGGTGAAGTATCCGAAACGGTAGAGGAAGCCCACGGCGCACATGTCAACATTGCTGTCGGAAGCTTCTTTCAGGTAGTCGCCGGCCAACATTCCAAGACCTCCCGAATAAATCTTGAGCACCTGGTTCAGGCCATATTCCATGCAGAAATATGCCACGGAAGGGCGCTCAGAGTCGGGTTTCACGTCCATATACTTGCGGAAGAGCTTATAGACGTTTTTCACATTCTTCATGATTTCCTTGTCCTGTACAATCTCTTCCTTGCGGTGATAGCTCAGGCGTTCCAGCAGGAGCACCGGATTGTGGTTCACTTCTTCGTAAAGGTCCTCGTCAAGGCTGCGCCACATCTCGCGGGCTTCGTAGTTCCATGCCCACCATAAGTTATGAGCCAGTTCGTCAAGACACTTCAGCTCTTCCGGAAGGTTCGATTTCACGGTAAGTTCTTTCCACTGAGGGTCGTTGGAATAATCGGCTTTAATCTTCATAATGTTAATGTTTTAGTATTTTTATATCCTTTTTCTTGTTTCTGCTTTTTGCAGGGCGAAGTCATACGCCTGCATATAGTAAATGATGAATTTAGACCAAAGGGCCTTTTTCGAGAGTTTCTCGGCATTGTCCCGGCTTTTCTTTATCTCTTTCTCGGTAAATCCCGAATAGAGGGCCACGGTGTCCTTGATGACGTCGGCCACCTCAGAATAGTTATAGTCGGTGCGGTGAATGACCTTCACGCCGTCTTCAATCTCGCTATATGCACCTTTCTCTGAGTTTGCCCACAGTCCGAAACCTGCCAGGTCGGTGGTGATGCAGGGCACCTTGAAGGCTATGGCCTCCAGCGGTGTGTATCCCCAGGGTTCATAATAAGAGGGATAGATGCAAATGTCGTTGCCCAGAACCAAGTCATAATAGGGCATGTTCAGCACCCCGTCGTTGCCGGTCAGATAACATGGTAGGAAAATCAATTTCACGTTGTCGTCGGCACTGTTGTGCATGTCGAGGAATTTCAACATGCCCAGCACGTTGTCGTGGCTCATGTTATGAAGCCAGTGGGTGATTTCGGGAACCTCCAGCGGTGTGTCGAACTTCTTGCCGCTATTCAATCGCTCCACCAGGTCGGTGCGTGGTTCTCCCACCCATCCCGGCACTTCTATGAAAGCCAACACTTTCTTCTTCAGTTCCTTATCGCGAAGCAGTCGGTTCATGGCCTCTATATAGACATCCACGCCTTTGTTGCGAAATTCATATCTTCCACTGGTGGAAACAATGAGCGTGTCGTCGTCAAGGTCGGTGCCCAGCAGGGCGTTGGCCACGTCGAGCAGCCGTTTCCTTGCGGCCTTCCGCTTTCGTGTGAAGGTGGCACCCTTTGGCACGAAGCTGTTGTCGAACCCGTTGGGCAACACGAAGTCCACCGGCTTGTCGAGCAGTTCCAGACATTCATTGGCGGTGATGTCGCTCACCGTGGTGAAGCAGTCCACATGGTGTGCCGTCTGCTTCTCTATGGAGTGCTTGCTCTGCATGTTCAGTTCCTCCGACATCTGGTCGCCGTTATAGGCAAACAGGTAATCGTAGAGGGGCTTGTTGTTGCCTGCAATGCTTCGGCCGATGCTGGTGGCATGGGTGGTGAACAGAGTGGCCACCTCGGGCAGCACCTTATTTATATATAGAAGCCCCAGTCCGGTCATCCATTCGTTGCCGTGGAAAACCACTTTGTGGCTCTTGTTGAGAAATTTCTTGTAGAAACTTTCCACCACCAGTGCGGCGGCGTAGGAAAACATCGAGGCCTCGTCGTAGTCGCCGTAGGCATGGAGCGAGTCAACCTTATAGTTTTCCCACAACCAGGTGTAGATGTCGTTTTTCTTCTCAAAGTAGGGTTGAAAGTCCACCAGGATGGCAACCGGCTTTCCCGGCACGTCCCATCGTCCTATGCGGAGCTTCAGCCCGTCTTTCAGGGCTTCGTCTTTCCAGCCTTCAAACAGGGTGTCGTCGGCAATGAAATAGGGACATTCCTTCTTGGTCCAACAATCGGGACCGATAAAAATGATATGATCAGCAAACTGTTCCTGTAGCGTTTTTGCCCTTGTGGACAATACGGTATATATACCTCCAACTTTATTGCACACTTCCCAACTGGCCTCAAAGATATAGTCGGGGAGCATCATGTCTTTTGTCATCTTTTTCGCGAAATTTTCGGCAAAGTTAGTATAAAAAATGTTTATCAACAACTTTCTTATGCAATTTTTCTGCAAAACGTTTCATTTCTTGATAAATATTATCTATCTTTGCGCGCTCAATTTATATAATTCGCTCATGTACGGACATTTGCAGGCCGCATAAAGCATGGTTAATGGCTTTTTTGAGATATGATGAAAAAGTGTTTTTTACTTCTCTGTTTTGCCCTCGCCACCACTTCTTTTCTCAGGGCACAACAGGCTCCGGAGGTGCAGGAAAAGCACACCGGACAAGACAGCTGCTTCATAAAGAAACTCCACAACGAGGAATTCAAGATTTTCCTTGAGATAGACCTCCTCGGCAAGGCCGTTACCGTGCCGGGGCAGGAAGTGTTTGGTGAACTCGACGGCTATATGGGCTCCGAACAATCCGAAACGGTGTGGCCCGTGGTGGCTTCTGAGATTGACGGACGTATTGCAACACTCGACTTCATCAACAACTATGGAAGTGAGGATTTCACAGCCACGCTTACGCTGAACGACGATGGCACTTACACCTTCCGCCATCTTGAGGGCAGCGTCCTCAAATTCCCCGTGAAGGGAAAATGGCAGAAAATCCCCGCAAAGTTCATTTTAACCCCAATCGGTCATTAGGAAGCTGGGTCATGGATTATGGTACTTGTTGTGACCGATTTGTTTTTTCTTCATCCTGAGACGGGTAGCGGAGTGGATAAAAATCGGTAAAAAATTTTGACAAAATAAGTGTTTTTGCATGGCCTTTGTAATTCGTTGAATTTCAGCGGTTTGTAAATCGCCCTTGGTTTGACCGCAAATTTCGGGGAGAGATCTTGAAGATTGAGAGGAGAAATCTTGAAGATCTCTCCCCGAAATTTGCGGTCAAACCTCTTTGGGGAACCAAAAAAACCATGAAAAATCTTGACAAAAATGGGGATTCCGGCGCCGAGCTAAATGATAAACCCAAATAGGTAAAATAAGGCACAGTTCGTCCGTTCCGTATGTTGCCGTGTCATCGCAACGTTTCCCCCCAATAAAAAAACAAGCCGGAACCATCATCATTTATGATTCCGACTGATGTCGCTTCAAAAGAAAGAGAGAGTTTTTTATCTCACTTCCAGGTTTTCGTGACGTGCATACCAGAAAGTAAATGCGTTACCTACCACGAACATGGCTGCCAGGGCCATCATGCTAATCATTGAAATGTTGAACATAATCTTAAATTTTTAATGGTGATTATTTATTTCGTGTGCAAAGGTACTGCCATTTTTGCCTCTTTGCAATCTTTGATGATGGAAAGAAACGCATGTGGCACAACGCCAAATCGCGATTGCTGCTATCGAAAAAACCGATAATAATGTCGTCGGCATGCAGTTTTCTTGTCGGCAATGATGGCTGATTGGCAAAAAAGACGTATATTTGCAGTCGTTAATCAACCCCGTGCCCAAAAGCCCGAAAGCATGGCCCGAAAGGGTAGGGACAACCATTTAAAATACAAGTTTTATGGAACTACGTCAGTTGAAATACTTCATGAAAGTGGCCGAAACGCTCAACTTCTCGATGGCCGCAAAGGAACTGTTCATCACCCAGAGCACGTTGTCGCAACAAATTCTTCAGATGGAGCATGAACTCGACCAGCCCCTTTTCCTCAGGAACAGCCATGAAGTGACGCTTACCGAGGCCGGCCACATGCTCCTGCCACTGGCACGCGAAGCCATACGCGCCGCCGACAACTGCAAGACAAGGATGGACGAGCTGAAAAACCTTGCCACCGGCGAACTGAACATCGGCGTGACGTTTTCTTTCGTCAGCATCATTTCCGAAACGCTTACTGCGTTCCTTCGACGCTATCCCCACATCAAGATGAATGTTACACAATCCACCATGTCGGAACTCATGGAACAGCTACTGCGTCATGAACTCGATTTCGTGTTGGCTTTCAAACCCCTGCGTGCCGATCCGCGCATCGAGAGCCGCGTGCTCTTCCATCATCGCCTGGCGGCCATTGTGAACGAGCACCACCCATTGGCGTCACGGAAGAGCATTACCCTCGACGAACTGCAACGCTATGACCTGGCCGTGCTGAGGAAAGGCACCCAGGCCCGAAACGCTTTTGAGCGGAGCATAAGCGGCACTGCCTACCAATATAAGATAAAGGTGGAAATGAATACCGTTTTCCTCTTGTTCAAGTTGGTGCGCGAGTCGAACTATGTCACCATACTCAGTGAAAGCACGGTCATTAGTGAGCCGGGGCTGCGGGCCATTCCCATTACCGACACCGACACGCCCGAGAACGGCATGCAAGGTGGCATTCACGTCCTGAAAAACGTTTATGAAAAAAATGCCACCAAGGAATTTATGAAAATGCTCGGCGAAAGCCATGCCATGCAGCGGTGCTCGCTCGCCGACCAATAGTTTGAACTCCTGAACTCACGAATTACAAATATCACCGATTTAAAGGAGAATAAATGCGAGATTTTGCAGCCATAGATTTTGAAACGGCCAACAATGAGCGAAGCAGCGTCTGTTCCGTAGGACTCGTTATTGTGCGTGATGGGGAGATTGTAGATACGTTCTACTCCCTCATCCAGCCCGAGCCGAACTATTATAACTATTGGTGCTCTCAGGTGCATGGCCTTTGTCACCAAGATACCGACGATGCCCCGGTGTTCCCCAAAGTATGGGCAAAGATTGAGCCTCTGATTGAAGGCCTGCCGCTCGTCGCCCACAACAAGCCTTTCGACGAGGGCTGTCTGAAAGCCGTCTTCCGAGTCTATCAAATGGATTATCCCGACTACGAGTTCTACGACACGCTCGCCGCCTCGCGCCGGGCTTTACGCTATCTGCCCAATCATCAGCTGCACACCGTGGCTGCCGAGTGCGGCTATCTGCTGAAAAACCATCACCATGCTCTTGCCGACGCTGAGGCCTGCGCTTGGATTGCAAGAGTATTATTGTAATGAAAATAGACGGTCAGAACATCTTCCTGAGAGCCATA
>JAEEGL011900004.1_pt1 | contig 41826 bp, 32 predicted proteins | sample 9134231 | NCBI WGS metagenome assembly JAEEGL01 (sample SAMN16246548, study PRJNA631951) | gut metagenome | biome: gut microbiome; feature: rumen; material: fiber-attached | host: Bos | place: Iran: Karaj | collected 2018-10
AGCCTATCTGAACCGCCTTAAACAGGCAAAACTTCCTCCGAAGTATGACCTGGACGAGTATGACTTCACTCACTCTACAGGTGTGTCTGAACGTCAACTGCGGGAGCTCCGCCAGCTCGCCTGGCTCAATCAAGCGTACAACCTGATCCTGATGGGACCGTCTGGAACCGGTAAAACATATATCGCTTCGGGGCTCATCTACGATGCGCTCAAGGCTGGCAAGAAGGCTTATATGATATCTATGGAAGATATCCTTACATGCCTGAGGACTAAGGACATATCAATGTCTGCTCTCACGACATACAACAAGTGGTTGAAGGCAGACCTGCTGGCCATAGATGATATCATGCTGTTCCCGGTGAAGAAGGAAGAATCCGCTTCGTTCTTCAATCTGGTAAACTCTCTTCACGAGAAGACATCGGTCATTATCACGACGAATAAAGCGCCCACAGAGTGGGTTCAGACGCTGAATGACGAGGTGCTCGCGACCGCGATCATAGATCGCTTGCTGTATCGCTGCGAGGTAATCAAGCTTGCTGGCACAAGCTATAGGCTTGAGAACAGGAAAACTATCTTCTCCTCCGAACCAACCGTTAATGGGAAGCAGCTACGTAAGGCTGCTTCCACAACTATACAAACTCAACAATAAACAGGAACAAATGAGCCTCTGAACTGCCTGGCAAAATGTACAAACAACTTTACGAAAAAAAGTACAAAGAATGTTTGCTTATTACAATATGCTGAAGAAGCCCGCGAGATTTCTCCTGAGGTGCCAGAACATATTCATTCGCATCAGTTCCGGCATTCAATGGCAACTCATCTCCTGGAAGATGGAATGAATATTTACCAGATTAGCAAGTTTCTCGGACACGAAAGCGTGCAAACAACAATGATCTATCTTGGATTTACAATCAATATGCGAAACAGTTCTATCAAGCAAGTTGAATCTTCAGCAGCAAGCGTGATCAAGCCAAAGTGGAATGCCAATATAAAGCTTAAGGATCTATTCTGAAATGCCCATTAGACGCAGCTGTAGGGCAGTTCTATACACAATATTGTTAACATAATATAAATTGTGTAACCGAATTTACAAGGAGGGGAGTCACAGCTATAAGCCTGAAACTTCTTTGGATTTTGGAAAAGAAATAGGAACTTTTTTACAGGGATATATCGAATATTTCGTAAATTTACAACATCAGAACGCTGGTTACAAGAATACTGATCAAATTGAGTTCCTATTTCCTTTTGGTTCTGATAATAAGATAAATAAGAACGTTCCGATTTATATTATGTTAAGTTGTATATGTATGAAGCATGATCCCCCATTGCTTACAGTAAATTGAATCTTTCTTCTTATCTTTGCGTGATGGGAAAGAAATTGGATATCGTCCTTGAGGACCTGACCATAGAATCCGTGGCTGCCGAGGGCAAGGCTATCGCGCACACCCCGGACGGAATCGTGGTCTTCGTGGAATTCGCCGTTCCCGGAGATGTAGTCGATGTCCGCGTCACACGCCGGAAAAAGGCATTCCTCGAAGGACGCATCATAAAACTCAAGAGGCCTTCCGACCGTCGTCTGAAGCCTTTCTGCCAGCATTTCGGCGTCTGCGGAGGGTGCAAGTGGCAGCCTCTCCCCTATGAGCTCCAGCTGGCAGCCAAGCAGCGTCAGGTCTATGACCAGCTGGTCCGTATAGGCCATCTGGAAATACCTGAAATTCAGCCGATTATCGGCTCGGAGAGAACTGAATACTACCGCAATAAGCTGGAATTCACCTTTTCGGACCGACGCTGGATACTGGCGGACGAGGATCCCGAGGGCCTTTCGGACGAGCAGAGGCTGGGGCTTGGTTTCCATGTCGGCAAGTTCTTCGACAAGGTCCTGGACATAAAGGACTGCCATCTGCAGAAGGAGCCTTCGAATTCGCTTCGCCTGTTCATAAAGGACTATGCCGTCCGTCACGGACTCCCCTTCTACAACCTCCGCGAAAACCGTGGACTGATGCGCAACATGTTCATACGCACGACCGAAGCCGGACAGGTGATGCTCATCCTGTGCTTCGCTGAAGAATCCCCTGCCATCGTTCCCATGCTCGAGGCAGTTGCGGACCGTTTCCCGGAAATCACGTCGCTCTACTACGTGGTCAACAAGAAACTGAACGATTCCATCTCGGATCAGGAATGCATTCTTTACAAGGGCGACGAGGCCATCTATGAGACCATGGAAGGCCTTCGCTTCAAGATAGGGCCCAAATCCTTCTACCAGACCAACAGCGCGCAGGCATACAATCTCTACAAGGTGGCAAGGGAATTCGCTGCCCTGACGGGGACCGAGACAGTCTATGACCTCTACACGGGGATAGGTACGATTGCACAGTTCGTAAGCCGCTTCGCCTCCAAGGTGACGGGCATCGAATACGTGCCCGAGGCCATCGCTGACGCGAAGGAGAATGCCCGGATCAACGGAATCACCAACTGCGAGTTCTTCGCCGGGGACATGAAAGACGTGCTTACGGCGGATTTCATCGCCGTACACGGCGCTCCCGATGTCATGATAGTCGATCCCCCGCGCGCCGGAATGCATCCGGATGTGGTGAAGACCATACTGGGCGCCGCTCCGTCAAGGATAGTCTATGTCAGCTGCAATCCGGCCTCCCAGGCCCGCGACTGCGCCATGCTGGCGCCAAAATACGAAATCACGAGGGTTCAGCCCGTGGACATGTTCCCGCATACCCAGCATGTCGAGAACATCTGCGCGCTGCGGCTAAAACAATAAGGAGACATGCTGATTCAGACGCTTTTGCTTGTCGCCGGGCTGGTCCTGGTAGTGTTGGGGGCTGAATGGCTCGTAGGCGGAGCATCGGGAATTGCGCGCAGGGCCGGGATAAGTGAGTTTGTCATTGGACTTACCATCGTCGGATTCGGCACGTCCTGCCCGGAACTTGTGGTGAGCCTTACCGGGGCCTTCGAAGGGATTGCGGACATCTCGATTGGAAACGTCCTTGGGTCGAACATCTTCAATACCCTTCTCATATTGGGTCTGACCGCCGTGATCGCTCCAGTCTCGATGACATCCGAAAACCGGAAAAAGGACATCCCCTTCACGCTCCTGGTCACCTTGATCTTCATCCTGTGCGGGATGAGCAAGACTTTCCTCGGACTTGGGATAGCAGATGCTCTCTCAAGAGTGGAAGGGATTGTGTTTCTGATTGTATTCGCCCTTTATATCTTTTATTGCTTCAAGACCGGAAAGGACAAAGTTGAAGACGATGCTGGCTCGTCGGAAAAGACCCGAAGCGCCCTGGCATCCACAGGGCTTGTAATTGCCGGCCTGGGTGGACTTGTCGTCGGAGGACGTCTCTTCGTCGACTCTGCCGTCAATATCGCCGAGGCTCTGGGAGTCAGCCGGAAATTCATAGCCATCACGATACTAGCCGGGGGCACATCCCTTCCCGAACTGGCTACCTGCATCGTTGCAGCCGCAAGGAAGAAAGACCAGCTGGCCCTTGGCAATATCCTGGGGTCCAACATCTTCAATATCCTGCTGATTCTTGGAAGTTCGGCAGTCGTGACTCCCCTCTCCCTTGCCGGCATCAATCCTGTTGACGTGGCTGCACTCGCCCTCAGCGCCGTTCTTGTCCTGGTCTTTGCATTTACGGGCCACAGGGATCGTCTGGACCGCTGGGAAGGAGCCCTGCTCCTTGCGGTTTACGCGGCCTATATGGGCTGGCTGTTATACTCACTATAGAAAAACTGATTGAAATGAGATTCAAAGGAACCGATTACAAATTGCTCAACGTTGCCTCGGGACGTGTATTCGAAGATCAGGGATGGGCCCTTGCAGATCCCGAAGGAGGGGAACCCTCCCTTGTGCGTGCAGTATATGCTAACCGCAGGTTCACTCCGAGGGATGACCTGGACGGTCTGTACCGTTACGCAGAGTGGATGCCGGTCAAACGCACTCTGAAGCATTCCTGCGCCCCTGTCACGTATAAGAGCAAGGGTCTTGCCCGGGAACTCGGCCTTGAGAATCTCTATATCACTTTCTCCGGTTACAACCCGGAGATCGGCGCGTCCATGAAGACCTGCTCGTTCAAGGAGACCGAGGCCTTCAGCGTCTGCGCCAGGATGGACAAATCCGAAAAGAGAATCCTTGTGGTCCAGTCGGCCGGCAATACTGCGCGCGCATTTGCCCAGGTCTGCTCCGACAACGACATCCCCATAGTCATCTGCATCCCTCATGACAGCGAGCACGACCTCTGGTTCCAGAAGAAACTGTCTTCCTGCGTTAAACTCGTCGCCGTACCGCACGGATGCGATTATTACGACGCCATAGCACTCGGGGACAAGATATGCCGCGACCCGAAGTATTTCGCCGAGGGCGGCGCGAAGAATGTTGCCCGCAGGGACGGAATGGGAACGACTATCCTCAGCGCCGTCGAGACCATAGGACGCATCCCTGACGCATATTTCCAGGCAGTTGGGTCCGGTACCGGCGCCATCGCCGTATGGGAAAACAACATGCGGCTCATTGATGACGGCCGGTTCGGGAAAAACAAGACCCGCCTTTTTGTCTCCCAGAACAAGCCTTTCACCCTTATACATGATTCTTGGAAGAACGGAAGCCGTGCGCTCGCAGAGCTCGATCCGGATGAGGGTCGCCGTGATGCAGGGGTCATCCTTGCAAAGGTCCTTTCCAACCGCAAACCGCCCTACGGTATTGCAGGCGGCCTTTTTGACGCCCTCAAGGATACGGGAGGAGACGTGCTCCTGGCCTCGAACGACGACATCATGTTCTGGATGCTCCAGTACCGCAATCTGGAAGGCTATGAGCCACTCCCGGCCGCGGCCTGTGCCGTAGCCACCCTTGCCCAGGCCGTCAGGGACGGCAAGGTGCGCAAGGACGAGGTCATCATGCTGAACGTCACGGGCGGAGGTACCCTGGCCGCGATGCGCAAGGGCTTTGTTTACAAGACTCCCGACCTTGTCCTGGATCCTTCTCTCCCTGCGGAGGAGATTATCCGGAAGGTGGATGCGTTGTTCTAGAAATTGACGGCCAGCGACAGCGTCATCGACAGATAGAAGGCGTTGCTTTCCAGTACCCTTTGCTCGAGGACATACTTCTGCTCTACCGGATTCCAGATTTCCGGATGGTCCAGCGTGACCTGCATGCCGAGATTCAGGTCAAGGCTGACGGACTTGTCGAGCACGTAGCGGTATCCGGCGCCGGCCCTGCCGAGGAACAGGACATAATCGGACTTCACGTCATGTATTCCTATCCCGGAGCCCAGGAATGCCGTGAACCCGTCGGAATCCCTGCCGTTCGGAGTGATAGTGACCAGCCCTGTGACGGGGATTATCCGCCGGTTCCTGGAGATACCGGCGTATCCTGTGCAAGCGGATATCGTGAACAGGTCCGCTATGCAGGCGCCGGCCCTGGCCAGCAGGAACATGTTGCCGTGAAAGTCAGTTCCGGCTCCGTTGTCGTCGACCCTCAGGCCTTCTTCCGTCAGGAAATTATAATTGTGGACGTCGAAAAATTTCTCGGACAGCCCCCATTCTATCCCGAAATGCAGGGGTGAGGATTGGGCGTACGACGACAGTGTCCGTGCGCCGAAGGCAAGGACCGCAGCGGCAAGCAGGCCGAGTATCCGTGCCGGGCGTCTCATCTGAACCTGTAAGTAACGTGCAAGATGGGATACGGTGCCCTTAAAACACCGTTTCTGTAGAAGGAAACCTTGGTCTGCGGCAATTCCTCGTCCTGCCTCAGATGCAATCCGGTTTCAAGCAGCCAGGATAACTGCAACTCTATCCTTCGTCTGAATACGAAACGGCATCCGAATGACGCGCTGAGGGCCAATACCACTCCGGGATTCTTTTCGAACGGTCCGAAATGCTCACGGTTGTAATATCCTTTCTCGTAATCCCTCGTATAAGCGATTGTCGCGCCTGGGCCGGAAAACAGCAGGAAGTTGCATCTTTCATCCCCGGAAGACATGAGATAATAATTGCGGCTGAAATTGAAATGCAGGCCTGGCACATCCGTGCGGCCATTCAATACGCCGAACAGGTCCGCGGTGAGCGAATATGAGTTGAAACTCAGGTCCTCTCTCTGTTCGAAAAGACTCAGTCCGATTCCGCGGATGGAATTGTACAGGCCGAGTGAGTAACGCTCCGCAGTCTGCCCTTCCGCCGTATGGCAGAGTGAAAGGGATGCAGCGATGGCGGCTGCATACAAGAGGCTGCGGTACACGTTGGACATGGCAGCACGAAGATAAGAAAAAACCTTTGATTTTGGTCGGCGAAGTGCTATATTAGCCTTGAAAATTGAGCAAAACTAGGGTTAACAAAAATGTTACCGATGTTAACAATATTGTTTCACGGCTCAATAATAAATGAGTTATAGATTAGTATGCGGAATTCTTTTCTTCCTCCCCTTCCGGAGCGCCTGAGGCCCCGTTCCCTGGACGACTACGTCGGTCAGAGGCATCTTGTGGGCGAAGGATGCATCCTCCGCAACATGTTGGAGAGCGGCAATCTTTCTTCTTTTATCCTCTGGGGACCTCCGGGGGTGGGCAAGACTTCCCTCGCGAGAATCATGGCCGATTCTCTGGAGCGCGAGTTCTTCACCCTGTCCGCCGTCACTGCCGGAGTCAAGGACGTGCGTGAAGTTATCGACCATGCGAAGAACAAGACGCTGTTTTCCAAGACGGTCGCCCCCATACTGTTCATAGACGAAATCCATAGGTTCAACAAAGCCCAGCAGGACGCCCTGCTGGGGGCTGTGGAAGCCGGAACTGTCATTCTCATCGGCGCGACGACGGAAAATCCTTCCTTCGAGGTCATCACTCCCCTCCTTTCGCGCTGCCAGGTCTTTGTCCTGAAGTCCCTGGATCAGGAAGACCTTCGCCTTCTGCTGGACAGGGCACTTAAGGATGACGTGGAGCTTTCCTCGTTGAATATCGAGGTCAAGGAGACCGGGGCCCTGTTCCGCCACAGCGGAGGCGATGCCCGTAAACTCCTGAACATCCTTGAAATAGTGACGGATGCCAACAGGGGTTCGGACCCTATAGTCATTGACAACGCTTCAGTGACGGCATGCCTGCAGGAAAGCACTGCCATCTACGACAAGGACGGCGAAATGCACTACGACATCATCTCCGCCTTCATCAAGAGCATACGCGGTTCGGACCCGAATGCCGCCGTTTACTGGCTGGCCAGGATGCTGGACGGCGGCGAGGACCCGCTTTTCATCGCCCGGCGACTGTGCATTTCGGCTTCCGAGGACATTGGACTCGCCAACCCCAACGCGCTGCTTCTTGCCAATGCCTGTTTCCAGGTCGTAAACAGCATAGGCATGCCGGAAGCCCGCATCCCGCTAGCCGAATGCACCGTCTATCTCGCCTCTTCTCCCAAGAGCAATGCGGCCTATATGGCCATAGGGGCCGCTCTCGAAGCCGCTGCGAAGGACAAGACCGCAGCTGTTCCGCTGCACCTTCGGAACGCTCCCACATCCCTCATGTCCGATCTCGGGTATTCGGACGGATACAAGTATGCGCATGATTTTCCCGGACATTTCGTAGATCAGGAATTCCTGCCGAAAGGACTCGAGGGGACTGTTTTCTACGAGCCTCAGCCCAACAAACACGAAGACGTGCTCCGGAAGTATCTGGAGCAATGCTGGCCGAAGTATTATAAGAAGTAGGACCGGTCAGAACGGATAACCCACGCCGAAGTGCAGGGCGAGATTGTCAGCCGTGGCCCATTCCGACGGGTCTATCCACCTCTGCCCCTCAGCCCTGGACGGATCGTGGGCTTTTACGCCGAGGTCCAGGCGGAGCAGGATGAAATCCAGGTTCAGCCTCAGGCCGATGCCCCAGTCCGCAGCTATCGAGTTGTAGAAATCGTTGATGTTGAACCGTGATTCCGGAGCGTCGTACTGCAACGACCATACATTTCCGCATTCCGCGAACAGGGCGCCCTCAAGCTTCCAGAAAAGACCGAAGCGGTATTCCAGATTCGCTTCCAGTTTCACGTCGCCCGTCTGGCTCGGAATGCTGAAACTCTTGTTCATCTTGGAATAACCGGGCCCCACCGCCCTGGCCTGCCAGCCGCGAAGGCTCCCGGCTCCTCCGCTGTAGAACTGCTTCTCGAAAGGAAGGGCCGTCGAATTGCCGTATGCATAACCGACGCCTGCGAGGAAACGCCCTGCAAGCGCCATCTTGTCCCCGCTGCCGAAGCGTAAGGTCCGCCCGACGCTGAGTTCACCTTTTACATACTGGGAGAAAGGTGCGCCCCAGATAAGATATTTCCCGTCGGAGTTGGTCTTCATCCCATGCCTGAACAGGCTTACAACGTTTCCGGAGAGGTCGAACGCGAAACGGGCAAAATGGAAGGGCGTCTTCGGGACGATGTCGGAATTTGTGGTATAGTAGAAGACGCCTCCGACTCCGGCGTCAAAATGATCCTGGTACGAATACCTCATGAAGGGATTCTTGTCCAGGGTCTTGGAAAAACCCGAATCCAGGTCGTACAGTCTTACGAAATTGAACTGGACCGGATAGAGCTGATATGAAAGGTTCTTCTTGTAGATGCCGCTGTAGCCGTATGAGAAGGCCAGGATGTTGCGGGTGTATTCCGGCCGGCTCTGGTAGTTGAACGATGCGTTGAACTCGGTTCGCGGTATCGTGGGGCCCTTGAAGAACTTGTACGGCAGGCCGAGGAATTTCGGCAGGCTCAGGCTCGTGGACACACCGAATTCATTGGAATGGACGTCATCGGACGGGCGGAACTGGAAATTGCCGACAAGGGCTATGTTCAGCCACTCTCCTCCGTGGAAGATGTTCTTGTGGTAATAGCTCAGCTGGGGGGAGATGCCTATCAGTCCCGAAGAGTTCGAAGAAGCCTCGAGGTCGGCCTTGAATCCCTGGGGACGGGACTGGGTCAGGCGTATGTTGCAGTCGACTATGTCGTCCGTGCCGTCCCTGCGGCTCATCTCTATACCGACGCTGCTGAACACTTTCAGGGCGGACAGGCGGTTGTAGGTGTTGGAAACGGTCTCTTCGTTGTACAGGTCTCCGGGGCGGATGGTATTCAGGCACTTCAGTATCTTTTCACGGAAAGGAAGGCTCCGGGCATGGCTGATCGTCACATCCCCGATCGTGTATTTGCCTATCCTGTCCCCGGGGGCGTCCTGGCTCCCGCGCATCCCGGCGCTTATCTTATAGTCCAACAGCAGTTTTCCGGGGACTGAAATCGTATCTGCCACGAAAGAATAGTGGTTCTTCGAGAAATTGTAATATCCCAGTTTCCTGAACAGGGCGGCGGAACGGGTGCTTTCGGCCTCCAGCGCTTGTTCGGAGAGGTAATCCCCGGGGCGTACCGTACGCGCCACGCTGTCCGCATGGAACTCCCGGGCGAAAGTCTCGTCGGAGGGAAGCACGTATCGTATGCTGTCGATGGGAAAACGCTTCCCCAGGGTCACCAGATAATCGACGAGCACCTTCCTCCCCCTCGTGCGTATGTTGCTGCCGACTTCGGATCCGTAATATCCGAGGTATTCGAGATGGTCACGTATATTGTTTTCGGAAATCTCGACCAGTTCGGAATCATATACCACCGGTGCTTCGCCTATCTTCCGGGCGAGGCGGGAGAAGAAACTGTCGGAGCCGTCAGACCAGTTGTAAATGTTCAGGAACGGGTTCCATCCGAAAACGAAGTAGGAATTCGGCTGCTGGCGCAGATACGGGGTGAGTTGGGATGCGTTGAAGGACTCGTCGTTCGTGACCTTTATCGTGTTCCGGGCCAGGCGGTACTGCCCCTGCTCCAGCACTCGGGTGGTGCTGCAGGACAACAGGGCCAGCGCGCAGGAAGCGGCGGCAAGCGCTTTCCGTAATCCGTACATAATCATACAAAAATACTGTATTCCGGCGTCTTCTGCAAGAGAATCGGCCGGAGTTTTCTTCCCCGCGGGCGGGGAAAGTGAAATGAATGTTGTATATTTGTAATCATGTCTGTCACAAACGCGGAAATCAAACTCATCCGTTCCCTGGCCGTGAAAAAGTACAGGGAAGAAAGCGGCCTGTTCGTCGTCGAGGGCGCGAAGATGGTTGCGGAAGCCCTTGCCTCCGGCCTTGAGGTGGTAAAGGTAGTGCGCCTGGAAGACGTCGGGGAAGACACCATGTCCCGGCTCAGTTCCCTCAGTTCCCCTTCCCCTGTCCTTGCCGTGCTGAAACAGCCGGCTCCCGGGGCGTTCGGATCTCCGGCCGAAGGCCTCTGCCTGGGGCTGGATGCGGTCCGCGATCCCGGCAACCTCGGGACCATACTGCGCATTGCAGACTGGTTCGGCGTGTCGGTCGTCTATGCCTCGCCCGATACCGTGGATGCCTTCAACCCGAAGGTCATACAGTCATCCATGGGATCCATATTCAGGACTAGAATCATATATTGCGATATACCTGAGGTTTGCGCCGCCTTTTCTAAAGCAGGACGTCAGGTGTTCGGCACTTTCCTGGATGGAGAGGACATCTATTCTGCCGAGCTTCCTCCAGACGCCCTGGTGCTTATGGGGAACGAGGCCAACGGCATTCGGAGGGAAACCGGACTTGCGGTTTCGCGCCGCATAACGATTCCTTCCTTCGGGAAGTCCGGCGCCGAATCTCTCAATGTCGCCGTGGCGACTGCCGTGACCCTGTCCGAATTCCGCCGGAGAAGATGAAAAGGATGACAATTTACCAGATTCTGCCCCGCCTCTGGGGCGAAGGCCGTTTTTCATCTTTCGACGATGCCTTTTTCGCCCATATGCGCGACCTCAGGATCGATGCCGTCTGGTATACCGGTATCCCCCGTCATGCAAGCGGAAAGCCCTTCGTAAAGGGGAATCCGGGTTCGCCCTACTCCATATCCGACTACTACGACGTGAATCCGTATCTGGCTGATGACGAGGAGGGCAGGATGGACGAATTCCAGCGCCTGGTCCGGAGTACCCATTCAGCCGGGCTGAAGGTCATCACTGACTTCGTCCCCAATCATGTCTCTCCGGACAATGTCAACGGAATCCCCGTATATGACCATTGGGATTATGACTGGACCGACACCAGGAAAGTCGACTGGAACGATCCCCGGACCGTGCCGGCGATGGCGGAGATACTTTGTTTCTGGGCGTCGAAAGGCGTGGACGGATTCCGTTGCGACATGGTGGAGCTTGTCCCCGCCGGGAAGCTTTCGGAACTGATTGCCTCGGTCCGCAGGGACTATCCCTCCCTGGTCTTCATTTCGGAGGTGTACAACAAGGATTCATATTATCGCTATGCAGAAGCCGGATTCGACCTGCTATACGACAAATCAGGCTTTTACGACATCTCCAGGGACGTGATCACACGCGGAGACAGCGTGCGCCGCTTCACCCGGAACTGGCAGGCCCTGGGGCCGCTCCAGGGTGCGATGCTCAATTTCCTCGAGAACCATGACGAGCGGCGCTTCGCTTCTTCGGAATTCGCCTCGTCCCCTTTGAAAGCGTATGCGGCCATGGCTGTCGCAGCCCTTTTCAACGGCGCTTCAGTGATGTTGTATTTCGGTCAGGAAGCCGGCGAGAAGGCTTCGGAGGCCTCCGACGGGAGGACAAGCATCTTCAATTATTGCCGTCCCGCCTCGGTGGACCGGCTCTTCCGTGAACTGCATGGAGAGGCAGCCCTTCTTCCTGAAGAAAAAACGGTCCTGTCCCGCTACAGGGAGCTGCTCTCCGCTGCCGCCAGGGCCCCGTTTGCGGAAGGCCGCAATTACGATCTTTGCTGGTGCCAGAGGGAAGGGTTCGATCCCGACAGGCATTTCGCTTTCGTGCGTTATGACGGTCCGGATGATGCGGAACTAGTCATATGCAATTTCTCCGCGGAGACTTCCCGTATCAGGGTATGCGCCCCCAAGGGCGAAGATTTCCCTTCTTCGGAATACGAGGCCGAAGTCCGGGCGTGGGACTTCAAAATCCTGAAAATGAAAGACAATGGATAAACACGCTTATCTCGATCACTTCGAAAAACTGTTGGAAGACGGCCTTGCGAAACTATGCACGGGTGCCGGGCTCCTCGACGGGGAAATCTTCCGCAGTCCGGACATCGACGACCGCTGGGACAAGGACCTTGTCAAGCCTTATGTCGCCGATGCCGTCAAGAATTTCAACGACTATCCGGATGCAGCCCTCGGGTGGGCTGCCTTCCTCGGGATGGCAGTCGGCCACCAGTGGGACAAGGCCTGGGAAGCTCACCGTTCCGATGTCTATGAAAGTTATTACGGCCCGAGGGGCTGGGACGACATGGACGAGCATGTGCTATACGGAATGCTCCATCTGGACAAGGAAGAGGCGGCCCGCCTGTCGGAAGCAGTCCTCGGATGCTCATCCGCAGCGCAGGGACTTATACGCCATGAAGGGATAGAAGCGCAGACTGAAACCGGCTTCTACATCCTTGCCCGCTGCTATACGGTGTTCTACCGGCTTGGAGCCGCCCTGGAACTCAGGCGCCTGGGCTATAAGAAAGTCGTAAACTACCAGCCGAGAACCTTCTTGAAGTCGTAGTCTTCCGGATTCGGCACTATCGCCTTCGCGGCCTCGTAATCGTCCGGGGTGATATAGCTGCAGATGTACTTGTAGTAGTTGCAGGCTATGCCGCCTTCCATGTCCACGCGGCGGGGCGGAATCTTGCCCTCGGCGTTCTGGAGGTCGTGCAGATAAAGGGGATGCGAGTTTCCGTTGGCATCTACATAGACCATGCATCCGGTCTCCCCCTTCATGTACAGGTCGTAAACTCCCATTGCGAGTTCGGAGCAATAGCTGAGGTCGTATGCGATGGGATCCTGGCAACGCACGTCGTATCCGATCTCGACGGGACGGGTCTTCACCTTCAGGCCGATTTTCTTCATTTCCTTCTCAAGAAGTTCGTTGAAGAGGACCGCCTTGCTGATCTTGCCGAGTTCGGGATGGCCGTGCTCGTCATAGGTCATGTGGACTCCGGTAGCCTTGATGTCCTCGGGAGCGAGGTCATGGAAGACGCCTTCCGCGACGACTACGGTGCCATAGGGAATGCCGCTGATCTTGCGCTTGATGATGGCTGAGAGGGTCAGTTTGATGATCTTGTCGACGCTGATCTGCGTCTTGTTGAACATCTCGGGGATGATGGTCATCGGGCAGTGGGTGGCTTCTCCGATTCCGAGGGCCAGGTGGCCGGCGGAACGGCCCATGGCCGAAATGAGCAGCCAGTTCCCGGATGTGCGGGCGTCCTCATAAATGGTCCTCGCGATGTGGGCTCCTTCGTCTTTCGCGGAGTTGAATCCGAAGGTGGGAGCATTCGCAGGAAGCGGAAGATCGTTGTCTATGGTCTTGGGAACGTGGATGTTGCGTATGGGATACCTCTTCGCTTCGAGGAACTTTGCGATACGGTTTGCAGTCGATGCCGTGTCGTCGCCGCCGACGGTGACGAGCAGCTTGACGTTGTTGTCCTGGAACAGGGCGAGGTTGAAGTTCTTCTCGAAATCTTCGTCGGTGGGTTTGAAGCGGCTCATCTGGAGATATGAACCTCCGCGGTTGAAGTATGCGTCAGCCTTGAAGAAGTCCAGGTCTTCAGTTCTCGGAGTCTTGCTGAACAGTCCGGAATAACCGCCGTGGAGTCCTATGACGCGGAATCCGCCGGCGAGGAAAGTCTTTGCCACGGAGCAGACCACGGTGTTCATGCCGGGTGCGGGGCCGCCGCCGCAAAGGATGATGATGGAATCTTTCATATTGCTTTGGATTGAGTTTGCTCTTTCGAGGCACAAAATTATAAAATTATGGTGAAATTTAGTATTTTTGTAAGTTATTATTATGGACAAATCCGAGGCGGTAAAAAGGGTGGCGGAACTCCGGAGCATACTCTGGGAAAACAGCCGCCGCTACTATGTGGACAACGCTCCGACGATGAGCGACTACGAATACGATGTTCTGATGCACGAATTGGAACGTCTCGAAGCGCAGTGGCCCGAACTGCTGACCCCGGACTCCCCCACTCAGAAAGTCGGAAGCGACCTTGAAGACGGTATTGAAAGCGAGAACGCTGAGCCGCTCGCGCGCAAGGAATTCATCCAGCGTCCGCACCGTTATCCCATGCTCTCACTGGCCAATACCTACTCCGTCGGGGAGATAGAAGAGTTCGCCGCGAGGGCCGACAAGACAGTCGGGGAAGAATTCACTTATTGCTGCGAACTCAAATTCGACGGCACAGCCATCTGCCTGACATACAAGAACGGACGTCTCGCTAGCGCCCTCACACGCGGGGACGGCGTCGTCGGGGATGATGTCACGGAAAACGCCCTGTACATCTCCAACATACCCCGTACCTTGAAGGGAGACTATCCCGACGACTTCGAAATCCGCGGAGAGATCCTCATGCCTTACGAGGCTTTCGACGCGCTTAACAAGGAACGCGCGGCCCAGGAAGATCCCCCGTTCGCCAATCCGCGCAACGCGGCCAGCGGCTCCCTGAAACTGCTGGATCCGGAGGAAGTGGGACGCCGTGGCCTCTGGTGCACGCTGTACCACATCCCTTCGCCGGATGTCAGTTTCCGCACCCATGACGAGGCTCTCAGGGCCGCCGCCTCTTGGGGACTTCCCGTTTCGGAGCACAGGAAGGTCTGTAGCGACATAGCACAGATCGAAGAATTCATCTCCTATTGGGACAAGCAGCGCCGCTTCCTGCCATACGCTACGGACGGCTGCGTGATCAAGATAAACGAGCTTGCGATCCAGCGGCGCCTGGGCTTCACGGCGAAATCTCCGCGCTGGGCTGTGGCATACAAGTATAAGGCGGAAGAGGCGTCCACAAAGCTTCTTTCCATTGATTTCCAGGTTGGAAGGACCGGGGCAGTGACCCCTGTGGCCAATCTCGAACCCGTCCAGCTTTCGGGAACCGTCGTAAAGCGGGCCACGCTCAACAATGCGGATCAGATGTCTCTTCTGGACATAAGGATAGGCGACCATGTCTTTGTCGAAAAAGGCGGCGAGATCATACCCAAGATCACCCGCGTGGACCTGTCCCGCAGGCTTCCCGGTGCGGTGCCGCCGGAGTTTCCAAGGACTTGTCCGGACTGCGGGGCGACTCTCGTCAAGGATGAGGATGGAGCGAAATGGTTCTGCCCCAACGAAGACGGATGCCCCATGCAGATAAAGGGCAAGCTCCTGCACTTCATGAGCCGCCATGCGATGAACGTCATCGCCGGCGAATCTACGGTGGAACAGCTCTATAAACTCGGACTCGTCCGCACTCCGGCCGACCTTTACGACCTGAGCCGCGGCCAGCTCCTGCTTCTGGACGGATGGAAGGACAAGATGGCAACCCGTTTCCTCGATTCGCTCCGGGATTCGCGCAAGGCCGGATTCGACCGAGTCCTCTTCGCCCTCGGCATAAGGCACGTCGGACAGACTACCGCAAAGGAACTTGCCTCCCATTTCGGCAGCATGGATGCTATCGCCGCCGCGTCGCGCGAACAGTTGCTGGAGGTCGGCGACGTCGGTGAAGTGATAGCCGACAGCATCATTTCCTGGTTGAAAGACGAAAGGCACGCAGTGGAACTCCAGCGATTGCGCGCGCATGGCCTGAGGTTCTCGGCTGAAGAAGGCGGCCCCAAGATGCTCTCCGGCGCATTGGACGGAAAGACCATAGTCATTTCCGGCAATTTCTCCATTTCCAGGGATGAGATGAAGGAACTGATTTCGTTGAACGGAGGCAAGAACAGTTCCTCCATCAGCGCAAAGACTTCTTTCCTTCTGGCCGGCAGCAAGCCGGGTCCCGAGAAAATCCGGAAATGCAACGAACTTGGAGTGGAGATCCTTGACGAACGTGAATTCTTCAGGCTTCTTCCGGAAGAAGGAAAACCCTCGTGGAGCAGGGCGGAAAACGCCTCGCCCGCTGTAATCGAAGAGCCGACTCTGTTTTGAACGATGACAAGGAAGGGACTCATAGAAAACGCCAGGGACGTCTTCACGGACAGGATATGGACCCTGGATGTGGAGCAGGAAGGCAAGGCCAAACGCCGTCTGGTGCGTTTCGTCAAGCTGGTACGCATAACCCTCGACACCTTCGCCGAAAACAGGATGGGATTCCAGTGCGTGGCCCTCAGCTATTTCGTTACCCTCGCCATAGTGCCTTTCTGCGCATTCATCTTCGCAGTCAGCGGCGGTCTCGGGCTTTCGGACAAGCTGCACTCGCTCCTGCTCAGGATAATTCCCATGAACGCCTCGCTCATCGATTCCGTGATGGACAAGGCCAACAACATAATCGAGACGGCAAAGTCCGGCGCCGTCGGAGCCATAGGCGCGCTGATGTTCATCTGGACCATCATCTGGCTCATGTTCCAGGTTGAAAGGGTTTTCAACAATGTCTGGGGAATAAGGAAAATCCCCCGCAAGATATACAAGCGCTTCTCCTTCTATATCGGTGTGCTGATCCTCTCCCCTTTCCTTGTGATGATTTTCGGTTCAGGGATAGTCCTGTACACCAACATGACCAATCTTATCGGACTTGACCTCGGGGACCTTAAGTTCCTTCCCACGCTGCTTCTGTGGAGCGGCTTCTACGTGGTCACAGTGCTGACCCTTTCCGCTATGTACAAGTTCATACCCGCCACAAGGGTGCGCTATAAATACGCGTTCAAGTCTGCGCTTGTCTCAGGCGCCGTATTTGCCATCTTCCAGTACCTGTACCTTGAGACCCAGGTGTTCGTGACCCGCCTGAATGGGGTCTACGGCGCCCTGGCCGCTATCCCGCTCTTCCTTATATGGATGAATTACAGCTGGCAGATAATCATTTACGGTGCAGAACTGACATACGGCTACCAGAACGTGGACACTTACCATATCCCCGAATGGGATAAAGAGCAATCGGATATATGAGCAGTCTTTCGAGGTTTACAAGCAAGGATTTTGCGCAGATAGAGAAGGCGGTGGCGCCGCTCAAGGAAACAGCCCGCAAGCGCTGCCATGACGACGCCGAGTTCCAGGTTGTCTGCAAGGCTTTCGAATTCGCAAACGCCGCGCACAAGAACGTTCGGCGCCGCTCCGGGGAGCCTTATATCCTGCACCCCATTGCCGTGGCCCGCATAGTCGTGGAAGACATAGGTCTGGGTTACAAGTCCATTTCGGCGGCCTTGCTGCACGATGTCGTGGAAGATACGGACTACACGGTCGAAGACATACGCAACCTCTTCGGGGACAAGATCGCTTCCCTCGTGGATGGACTCACGAAGATCAAGACCGTCCTCGACAACGAGGACCGCAATTCAGCTCCGAACCTTTACCCGGAAAGCCTTCAGGCTGAGAATTTCAAACGTATCCTGCTGACTCTCGGGGACGACGTGCGCGTAGTCCTGATAAAGCTCGCCGACCGCCTGCACAACTGCAGGACCATAGATTCCATGCCCGAGCACAAGCGGGACAAGATACTCAGCGAGACCATGTTCATCTTCATCCCGCTTGCGCACAGGCTGGGCCTGTACGGCATAAAGTCGGAGATGGAGAATATATGGCTCCGCTTCAAGGAACCGGCGGCTTACAGCGAGATTTCCGCCCGTATCAACCGTAGCGTCGAGAAGCGCGGCAAGGAAATCGATGATTTCATCGCTCCCATAGACAAGGCCCTCAAGGACGCCGGATACAGTTTCCGCCTCATCAAGCGCATAAAGACCCCGTATTCGATCTGGCGCAAGATGCAGACGAAGAACATTCCCTTCGAGCAGGTCTATGACCTCTATGCCGTCAGGATTATCTTCGAACCGGTCGCCGGGGTTGACGAAAGGCAGCAGGCCTACCTCATATACTCCATTGTGACCGGACTCTACAAGGACCAGCCGGGCCGTATGCGGGACTGGATCAAGCTGCCGAAGAGCAACGGGTACGAAGCCCTTCACTGCACGTTGATGAGTCAGGTCGGCATATGGGTGGAGGTACAGATACGCTCCCGCCGCATGGATGACATAGCCGAGAAGGGAATCGCGGCCCACTGGGCTTACAAGCAGGAAGGCTATATTACGGAGAACGATTCCGAAATGGACAAGTGGCTTGCCAAGCTCCAGGAGATCCTTATGAGCAAGGACATGAACGCGAGCGAGCTTCTGGACATCATCCACAACGACCTTGTTTCCAGCCAGATCGTCGTCTTCACGCCCAAAGGTGACCAGAAGAGCGTCCAGAACGGCTCCACCGCCCTGGATTTCGCATACCAGATCCATACCCATATAGGCAACTCCGCCATCGCGGCCAAGGTCAACATGAAACTCGTCCCGCTTTCGCACACGCTGAAGCAGGGCGACCAGGTGGAAATCATCACCACTTCAGAAGGCCATCCCCAGCAAGAATGGCTGCAATTCGTTCAGACGCGTCACGCCAAAAACCAGATAATCGAATACTTCCGCTCATTCAGGCCATCCATCATCGAAAAGGGACAGCACATCTTTGATGAAAGGCTGGAAGCGATGGGAATCGATTCGGACCTTCAGGCGCTGCGCAAGTTCCAGGAGTATGCCCAGATCAACGACAAGAACGAGCTGATGTTCCGCATCGGACTCGGACTGATAGGCCCTGAGGAATTCAAGACGGTCGTCAGCGACAATTCCCTCGGGCAAAAACCCCGCCCGGAGCGCTTCGTGATCGATACGAAGAATGTAGCTGGCCGCAAATACGAGATGGCCACCTGCTGCAATCCCATCCCGGGCGATCCTGTCATCGGCCTGCTTTATCCTGACGGACGGGTGATAGTCCATAAGAAATCATGCGTGACTGCGGAAAGGATTGCGTCAAAGCACGGCGACTGGCTCGTGGTTCCGGAGTGGGATACCGGATCAAGGGATTTCCCTGTACGTCTCTCGATCAAGGGCATAGACCGCCTGGGTCTTTTGAACGAGCTCTCGCATTATATTTCGATGACCCTGGGCGTCAACATCCGCCGCATAGACCTGGGCTCCGACGACGGTGTCTTCGACGGATACATCGAACTCCTCGTCCATGACAGGGACAAACTCGGCGACATGATGACGGGAATAGAAAAGATACAGGGAATCACGGAAGTAGTCAGGACGGATATATGATGGGCAAAAACATATTCCCTATAATTTCAGCGGCGGCGGTCATCCTCCTGCCGGCCCTGTTCGCGCCCTCCTGCGCCAACACGACCCAGGCGCCCACCGGCGGAGCCAAGGACACCATTCCTCCCGTGATAGTGAAGCTGTCTCCCCTTCCCGGCAGCACCCTCGTACCGGTGAGCAAGACCAGCATAGTGTTCACGTTCGATGAGTACGTCAGCATCAAGAACGCCGCTTCCATCTTTCTCTCCCCTCCCCAGGAAAAGCGTCCCGAAGCCAAAGTCCGCGGCAAGTCAGTCGTGGTCACCTTCCCGGAGGATCTGAGCGGGAATACCACCTATACCCTGAGTCTCAACGACGCGATAGCTGACAACAACGAAGGCAATATATTCCAGGGCTATACCTATGTCTTCTCGACCGGGGATCAGATTGATTCGATGTATATGACCGGCCTCGTCCAGGACTGCATCAACCTCGATCCCGTGAAGGGCGCGACGGTGCTGCTATACAAGGACCAGGCGGACTCCGCCGTGTTCCTCAGGCGTCCGTTCGCTGCCGCAAGGACCGATGACTGGGGCTTCTTCAGCATACCCTTCATCCAGGATACGCTGTATCGCATCTATGCGATCAAGGATGCCAACAACAATAACATCTACGATCCCGACACGGAGACCGTAGGCTTTCTCGATTCGCTCGTACGTCCGGTCGGGAAAGTGAACGACACGATTCCGGAGCTTGGCCAGTACGACATGAAGGACACCCTGGCATGCCTTGCGAGGAAGGCTGGATATGAACTCAGCCTTTTCCGGGAAAAGCCTGTGAAGCAATACATCGTCAACAAGGTCCGTACGGCCGAGCGATCCGCCTACGTCACTTTCATGGCCCCCAATGCCTGGATTGATTCCATATGGGTCCGCGGCCTGTCCGACGACAAGCTCATCACCCAGTTCAACATCGAGCAGGACAGCCTCGAACTATGGATCAACGAACGGAAGAGGATTCCGGACACCCTGCATCTTTTCGTCAATTACCGGAAGACCGATACCCTTGGGGCGCTGAAACCGGAAGTGGAGCATCTCAAGCTGGCGATGGAAGGCGGCAAGAAGAGTTTCTCGAAAGTCTCCCGCAGGGATCTCAAGCACGAAGACACGACCTGCGTGTTCTCGTTCAAGGCGGAGCCCGAAACCGTCGAGCAGAATGGTTTCAGCCTCGAATTCAACTTCCCCGTCATAAACGCGTCCTTCGATTCCCTGCGCTTTACCTACATAAATCCAAAGCAGAAGGAATTCCGCGGCGAGTTCACCGTGGAAAGGGATTCCCTGAACCTGAGGCGTTATATACTGAAGCCGAAGCTTCAGATGCAGCAGGGTTTCGAGTATAAGATGAAAGTTCCCCACCGGTGCTTCCGGGACATCAACGGCTTCTGGTCTGACAGTACCGAGGTCAAGGTGTCGCTTCCCAAGGATGAGACGCTCAGCATGCTGGAACTCAAACTCGAAGATGTCCACGGACGCTTTATCGTCGACCTGCTGACCGAAAAGAGGGACAAGGTCCTGCGCAGCTACGAGGCGGAAAGCGAGACCTCTCTCATGTTCCCCTACCTCAAGCAGGGACGTTACTGCATACGCGTCACGGAGGACGCCAACCGGAACGGCATTGTCGATACCGGGTCCCTGCTCGGGCACAGGCAGCCGGAAAAGGTCCGTTTCCTCCGCATCGATGACGAGAAATACATAGACATTCCGGCCAGTTCCGAACTCGTCCAGACCATCAATCTGACGGATCTTTTCAAAGACTGACGCGTATGAAGAACAAGTTCCTGTTGCCTGCCCTCGTGCCCGTCCTTCTTTTTGCCGCCTGCCTGCGGGGAGTGGCCCAGGAGAAGGACAGTCTCGTCGCCGCCGACGGGTACACGGATCTTTATCTTGACACGGTACAGGTCGCGAAGGTACGCCAGATCAACGACTATACCCTCATCGGGGTCAACGGCGGCGTCACTTTCTCCCGCATGTCCTTCAACCCCTCCCACAAGCAGTCCACCCATTTTGCCCCGTCCTATTTCTCCGTGACCCTTACCCGTTACGGCAAGATGTTCGGTTACATGCCATATTTCGGATTCCAGACAGGGATAGCGTACGGCCACGAAGGCTTCCTCTTCAAGCCCGATTCCGAAACCGGAGTCACCTATACCGTCGACGGAGCCACGGAGATGGAGATGGACGTCGTGGAAGTGCCGTTCCTTGCACAGATACACGTGGATTCGGACTTCTTCAAGATAATGGTCCATGCCGGCATATACGGCGGCTACAGGCTCAATGTCGAGCGTACGGGCCCTTCCCTCAGCGCGAGCGAAGCCGTCACTTTCAAGGATACCGACATACGTTTCGATTACGGCCTTCAGGGCGGGCTATCGGTGGGATTCATCTTCGATCCCCTCGAGTTGCACCTCGGAGCCCTCGTGCGTTATTCCTGGTCCAGCATTTACACTCCGGATTCTTCCAACAGCGCATATAACAAGTATTACTACCGCTATGCCTACCCCTTCGACGTTATGGTAACTGCAGGAGTTCACTTCCAGATAACCAAGCGCAGGGGTCGGACCAGCCATGACATCAAGCGAGAAGCCTATGACTTCGTCTACAAGAACAATTCCGGTCAAGATCGGTGACAATCTCGTTATAGGGGGCGGCAATCCCATAGTCGTCCAGACTATGTGCAACACCCATACGAATGACGTCGGGGCCACCGTCGCCCAATGCCGGCGCCTTGCAGCCGCCGGGGCGCAGATGATACGCATTACGGTTCCGGGCCAGCAGGACATAGAGCATATACGCGTCATTCGCGGAAAGCTCCGTTCTGAAGGCATACTTGTTCCCATTGTCGCCGACATCCATTTCTCCTCCGCCACGGCGATCGGGGTCGCGCCCCATGTCGAAAAGGTGAGGATCAATCCCGGCAATTTCCATAAGGACCATGAAGAGGCACGCCGGCAGTTCGGACGTCTGCTGGACGTATGCCGGGAGCATGGGACGGCGGTGAGGATAGGGCTCAACCACGGCTCTCTCGGCTCCTATATCACGGATCTGTACGGCAACGGTCCCGATGCGATGGCGCGTGCCGCGATGGAGTGGATAGAGATGTGCATCGAAAAGGACTTCCTCAAGGTCGTCGTCTCCCTGAAGGCCAGCAATACGGTGGTCATGACCGAAGCTTACAGGCTCCTGGATGGCATGATGCGCGAAAGGGGGTTCCGTTTCCCGATGCATCTCGGGGTCACCGAGGCCGGGAACGGGGATTCTGGCCGCATAAAATCCTGCGTCGGCATCGCAGCCCTTCTTGAAGAAGGTATCGGGGATACGGTGCGCGTTTCGCTGACAGAGGACCCTGAGGCCGAGATTCCCGTTGCCAGGTACCTTGCCGCCAGGTATGACGGCAGGACGGAATTTCCCGCACTTTCCGGACGCGAGCTGAAGATGCTTGATGCTGCCTGTACCTGGGGCCCGAAACTGCTCCGGAGGCAGGTCGACACCATCGACGACCCGACGGTGGACGCATATCTTGCCGACGAGATCATGCAGGCGGCGCGGAGGCGCTTCTACCGTCCCGAATACATTGCATGTCCCGGCTGCGGGCGCACGATGTATGACCTTCAGGGTGCTTTCGAAAAAGTCAAGGAACGTACCTCGCACTTGAAAGGCTTGGTAATAGCCGTGATGGGGTGCATAGTCAACGGTCCCGGCGAGATGGCCGATGCGGATTGGGGCTATGTAGGGGAAGGCAACGGCAAGGTCTCGATCTACAAGAGACACACGCCGATCCTCAGGCATGTACCCGAAGAAGAAGCCGTCGACCGGCTGCTGGAACTGATAGAAAAAGAGGCTTAAAGCTTTGCCACCACGGTCTCGCAGGCCCTTGTCACCTGCCTCAGGCTAACCTTTACGTCCGCATCCAGCGGCATGTAGATATCCACGCGGGATCCGAACTTGATGATTCCGCATTGTTCGCCGGCCCTGACCTTGAGCCCCGGAGTTGCATAGCAGACTATGCGCCGTGCGAATCCTCCCGCAATCTGCTTGAAAAACACTTCCTTGCCGTCTGCAGTGCGGATGCAGGTGGAACTGTGCTCGTTCTCTTCCGACGCCTTAGGCTTCGTCGCAAGCACATGCTTGCCGGGATGGTGCCTGTGATATGTCACTTCCCCGTCCACCGGCCAGAAGTTGGCGTGGACGTCATAGAAGTTCATATAGACGCTGACCTTGAGGCATTCGCGGTGCAGATATTCCGTTTCGTTCTCACGTCCAATGAAGGAAACGACCCCGTCGGCCACGGAACTCACGGTATCGGCGGAACCGTTGCGGCTGCGTGAAGGGACCCGGAAGAAGTAGATTACGAACAGCGTGAACCATATTGCAACCATACCTGCAGGTATGGCTATCCAGGGATTATGGACGAAGCGCAGTATGACCCAGACCGCGACTCCGCCTGCGGCGAGAACGCCGATAATGGTCTCATATGAGTTGCGGTCCAGTTTCATAGCCCTAAAGATTGAAAATCACGAGGTAGGCCGCTGCGGCAGGCATGGCGGCAAGGGTGCTGTCAAGCCTGTCCAGAAGTCCGCCATGTCCTGGTATGAGGTTCCCGGAATCTTTCACTCCCGCTTCCCTTTTCCATCTGGACTCGAAAAGATCGCCCATGACGCAGCAAAGGTGGATCAGGACGCCGAGCCCAATGCAGTGAAGGATAGGGTACGGAAGCAGGGGCGTGAAACTCAAGGCTGCAGCGACGATGCAGCAGACTGACAGTCCGCCCCAGAATCCCGCCCAAGATTTCAGAGGGGATATGGCCGGGCACAGTTTGCGGCTGCCTTCTTTCTGTCCGAACGCAGTCCCTATGCAGTAGGCTCCTATGTCGGATGCCCATATCAGGATAAAAAAGCCGAGTATGGGAAGACCCTCGAAAGATCCGCTGCGGTACGCCAGAAGCGGGCTCAAGGCCATGGGAACACCGATATACAGGAGACCGGCGAATACTCCGGAAACAGACCTCATCTCCACCTTCATGTCCGCAAAGACAAGCGCGACAAGGCAGAGTATGGGTAGGACGGCAAGTGAAACGTATTCCGCCGGCAGCCCCAGGGCCTTGGTTGCATACACGAGAGCGATTGCGGCCAGGGCTGCGGCAATTGCCGCGATCTTACCTTTGAGAGGAAGCCCGGGGGCTGTCATGTTGATGAATTCCAGAAGCATTACTGCCGTGAACAACATCACGACCGCCGTAAACACGGTCCCGTTGATCAGCAAGGCCGCCAGAATCACCAGCAGGTAAACAGCGCCGGACAGGGTCCTGACAATGAAGTTACTCATCTTTTGTTTCGCTTTCATCCGCGGGGGCCTCGTCAGCCTGAGCGGGAGTCTCGCCCTCGGGTTTCACTTTCGGACCCAGGATCTTCTCCACGTCGTCGGCGAATATCACTTCCCTTTCGAGCAACAGGGCTGCAACCTTCAGGAATCCGTCCATGTGCTCGTCAAGCAACTTACGTGTCTTGTCATGTATGTCCCTGACGATTTCGGCGACCTCCTTGTCCATCAGTTCCGCCGTCTTCTCGCTGTAGGGCTTCGTGAGCTCGTAGCCGCGCGCTCCTGTGGAATCATAGAAGGACAGGTTGCCGACCTTGTCGCTCATTCCGTAGTACTGGACCATGCTGTAGGCCATCTGGGTGAGCCTTTCAAGGTCATTCTGCGCACCTGTGGACGGTTCTCCGTTGATAATTTCCTCGGCAACCCTTCCGCCGATAAGGGAACACATCTCGTCCGTCATCTGGGACTTTGTCCAAAGCTTGCGTTCCTCCGGCAGGTACCATGCGGCGCCGAGGGCCTGTCCTCTCGGGATAAGGGTGACCTTGAACAGGGGATTTGCATGCGGCAGCAGCCAGCTGACGACGGCGTGTCCGGCTTCATGGTGGGCGATCGACTTCTTTTCGGACGGGGTGATTATCGAACTCTTCTTCTCGAGCCCGCCGATTATGCGGTCGACGGCATCCAGGAAGTCCTGGCGGTCGATTTCCTTCTTTCCGCGCCTTGCGGCTGTCAGGGCCGCCTCGTTGCATACGTTCGCTATATCGGCACCGGAGAAGCCGGGCGTGTGTTTGGCCATGAATTCGACATCGAAATCAGGGCTGATCTTGAGGCCTTTGAGATGGACCTTGAAGATGTCCACGCGTTCTTTCAGTTCGGGCAGGTCTACATGGATCTGGCGGTCGAAACGTCCGGCGCGCATAAGGGCCTTGTCGAGGATGTCGGCTCGGTTGGTCGCCGCCAGCACGATGACTCCGCTGTTCGTGCCGAATCCGTCCATTTCCGTGAGGAGCTGGTTTAGGGTGTTTTCGCGCTCGTCGTTCGAAGAGAATCCGGCGTTCTTGCCCCTGGCGCGTCCCACGGCGTCTATCTCGTCGATGAACACGATGCATGGAGCCTTCTGCTTGGCCTGGGCGAAGAGGTCGCGGACTCGGCTCGCGCCGACGCCGACAAACATCTCAACGAAGTCGGAACCGCTTATTGAGAAGAAGGGGACGTTCGCCTCCCCCGCAACTGCCTTTGCCAGCAGGGTCTTGCCGGTGCCAGGAGGCCCTACGAGGAGGGCGCCCTTGGGAATCTTGGCGCCGAGGGCCGTGTAACGTTCGGGATTCTTCAGGAAATCAACTATTTCCATAACCTCGTCCTTGGCTCCGTAGAGGCCCGCGACATCCTTGAACGTCACGTTGACAGTGTTCTTGTCGGCAAGCTTGCCGGTGGATTTGCCAGCGTTGAAGGGATTCATGCCGCCGGCTCCGGGGCCTCCTCCCATGTTGCGTCCCATCCCGCGGAACATCCAGACCCACATGAGGATGAGGAGAACCGGGAACAGCAGCCACTCGAGTATTCCGGACCAGATCTTGGAATCGTTCTCCATCACGACCTTCACCTGTCCGTCTTCGGGAAGGGCGGCGTTCAGTTCGCCGAATTCCTTTTCCGCGTCGAAGCGGGTTGAGACCATGAAAGTGAAATGCGGCGATTTCGCCGGGACCTGTCCGCCGAACATGTCCGTGTATTTGGAGAGACGGTCCGGACGTATCGTCAGGGTGCCCTTGAAATCGTTGCGTATGAAGTGTATTTCCTTGACGTCCCCGCTGAGGACGATCTGGCGGACCTGCGCCCATTCTATTTTCTGCGCGGGCACTCCCCTGTTCGTGAACAACATCCCGACGATCACGAGGATCAGCGGGATATACAGCCACGAAAGGTTAATCCGGATTATCCTTACCTTCTTCCGGGGATTCTTGTCTTTATCGTTCTGTTTTTCCATCTGTGTTCTTTTTTGTCACCGGGACACGGCGCGGACTGTATGTCTTGCGCACTGAATCGGCCCACAGATCCTCGAGACGGTAGAAATCCCTGTACTCCTTCAAGAAAATGTGGATAACGATATGCCCGTAATCAAGGATGATCCAGAAATTATTCTCCAGTCCCTGCATCCTTATGGGCTTCATGCCGAGTTCCTCCGAGGTCTTCTTGAGTATGCTGTCGGCAATCGCCGCGACATTGGTCGTTGAGGAACCATCACAGATTACGAACCAGTCTGCAATCGCCGTCCCGATAGGCCTGAGGTCGAGCGAGACCACGTCCTGTCCTTTTTTGTCGAAAATGGCATCCGCGATGACGCGGAGGTCGTGTGTAATCATAAAGAGTTTTGTTATTTTTGCACACAAATATACTACAAAAACTTCACCAATGACCGATTTGCCGGAAATCCTGTGGCTTGATTCGATAGATTCGACCAACAACGAGGTCAGAAGGCGTCTTGGCTCCCTTGACAATCTGTCAGTCATTGCCGCAAAAAGTCAGACTGCAGGCCGCGGCCAGGGCGATCATGTCTGGACTTCCGCACCCGGGGAGAACATCACCTGCACTATGCTCCTGCGCCATTCCTGCCTGCACGGACTGAAGGCGGCGCAGGCCGCCCTTCTCAATAAGGTGATCGGTGAAGCGATGCTGGATTTCCTATCCGGCTATGGAATCGAAGCATGGGTCAAGCCTCCCAACGACATCTGGGTATCGGACCGCAAGATTTGCGGCCTGCTTATAGAGAACATCCTGCGCGGCAAGGATGTGGACGTGACCATACTGGGAATAGGCCTGAACGTCAACCAGACCAGTTTCCCGGACTTCCTTCCGAATCCGGTCTCGATGGCGCAACTGACAGGGCGCCGTTATGACGTGGAACTTACTTTGAAGCGGCTTCGCGAAGCGCTCGTATCGCACCTGCAGGATCTCCGCCCTTGAAAACGGAACTGCCTGCCACGAAGATTCCGGCACCGGCTTCCCGCAGGGCGGCGATATTGTCCGTGCCTACTCCTCCATCGACCTCGATCAAGGTCGCGGCTCCCCTGCGGTCTATTTCCGCCTTCAGTTCCGCGATGCGGTCGATGCTCTCATAGATGAACTTCTGCCCTCCGAAACCGGCGAAAACGGACATTATAAGGATGAAATCCGCTTTCCCGATGAAACGGAACAACTTGGATACGGGCACATCCGGATCTATGGCGACCCCAGCCTGCACACCCTTCGAACGTATGTGCTCGAGAAGACGCGCCGTGCCCCGTCCGGCAGCTTCATAGTGGAAACTGAGCATCGATACTCCCCCTTCGATGAATCGGTCCGCGTAACGTTCCGGATTGCAGATCATCAGATGAGCATCCAGTGGAATCGTCGCGACCTTTGCGACTGCGTCGGTTACGGAAAAACCGAAGGACAGATTTGGTACCTGGACGCCGTCCATGACGTCCAGGTGGATTATGTCAGCATGGGCGTTGAGCGTGCGGACGTCTTCCCCTAGCTTGAGGAAATCGGCTGAAAGCAGGGACGGAGCTATCTGTAGTTGCATACGACGTCGTTAAGAAGATCGACAAACTTGTCCATTGAAGCCAGTTCGAGTTTCTCTCCCGGCGCGTGCACGCCCCGGAGCGTCGGTCCGAATGAGATCATATCGAGACCGGGGAACTTTTTCAAGAACAGGCCGCATTCCAGTCCGGCGTGGATGGCCTTGACTTCGGGCTCCTGCCTGAAAAGCCTGCGGTATGATTCCACGCATACGCCAAGGACGTGGCTGTTGATATCCGGCTCCCATCCCGGATAGCGGTTGAAACTGCGTACTGCGGCTCCTGCGGCCATGAAATGATCTGCAACTCGTTTTACGATATCGTCCAGCTCCGCGTCGACACTGCTGCGCTGGCTGGTCGAGATGCAGATGAAACCGGGCTCACGCATGTGTACTGCGGCTAGGTTAGTGGACGTCTGGACAAGTCCGGGGATGTCCTTGCTGTCGGAGATGACGCCGTGCGGACAGTCGGCGAGGGCCTGGATGAGGGCGGCGGCAGTCCTGTCGTCGATGGCCTTTTCGTTGAAATGGCTCGGTTCGGCGATGAACTCGAGTCCCGGTTCTGCTTCTCCGTAATCGGCGCGGACGGCATCCGCAAATGCCTTGAAACGCGCCGACGTGGCGTCAGCATCCGGAACGGCGAGAACAGCCTTGCAGTCGCGGGCGATCGCATTGGACTTTCCTCCTCCGGAAATCAGCCGAAGCTTGAGTGAATAAGCAAGTTCTTCCTTCAGGAAAGTAGCGAGGCACTGCACGGTGTTCAGCCGCTTCTTGTTGATGTCGTCGCCGCTGTGACCGCCGAGGGCGCCACCGATCCTTATTTCCATGCCCTTCCATTCAGGGCTGACCGGCTGCGTGCCGTAACTGAAACGCGCCTCGGTGTTTTCACCGCCGGCGCAGCCGATGAACAGCTGTCCCTCGTCTTCGGAGTCCAGGTTGATAAGGGTTTTCCCGGAGAAGAAGCCTTCCTGCATGTTTTCGGCGCCGTCCATGCCCGTTTCCTCGGAGATCGTGAAGACGCATTCGATACGTCCTGTCGGGACAGGACTCTCCAGAAGGGCCAGGCAGGCGGCTACGCCTATACCGTCGTCAGCTCCGAGGGTGGTATCCTTCGCTATCATCCATCCGTCCTCGATCTCGAAGCGTATCGGATCCTTGCGGAAATCGTGGACCACGCCCGGCTTCTTCTCGCAGACCATGTCCTGGTGGGCCTGAAGCACTATCGTGGGAACGTCCTCTTTCCCCGGGCTTGCCGGACGCGCTATCAGGACGTTCTGTATGGCATCGGTGCGGCATTCGAGTCCGCGGGCCTCCGCCCATTTGCAAAGGTATTCGGTCATCGGGCCCTCGTGGCCGGATTCACGCGGGATAGCGGTGATCTCCTCGAAGATCGCCAGAACAGATTTGGAGTCCATTTTATCTTGATTTAGGAGCAAGCATCGACTCTATGTCGGTGACATACTTCTTGAATGTCCTGTCTGTGGACATCAGGTCCGATACCGTATTGCAGGCATGGAGCACCGTGGCGTGGTCCTTGCCTCCGATCTCGGCTCCGATGATCGAAAGGGAGCAGTTGGAGATCAGGTTGCGGCTCATGTACATCGCAATCTGGCGGGCCTGCACGATCTGGCGTTTCCTGGATTTGGAAAGCAGGGTTTCACGGCTGATGTTGAAATAGTCGCAGACCACCCGCTGCACCTTGTCTATCGTGATGTCGTTCCTCTCTTCACCTATGATGCGGTTGAGAATGCGGGAGGCGAGCTCGACGGAATTCTCCTGATGGGATATGGTGGCGTGTGCTATGATTGAAATCAGCGCCCCTTCCAGCTCGCGGAAATTGGTCTTGACGTTGGCGGCAAGGTACTCGAGCACTTCGTCTCCCATCGTGACGCCCTCGCGGAAACAGCGGGACTTCAGCATCGCGAGCCTCGTGGCATAATCGGGATGCATGAGCTCGACGGAGAGGCCCCATTTGAAACGGGACAGGAGCCTGTCTTCGAAATTCTGCAGGTCGACGGGCGCCCTGTCAGACGTGAGGACGAGCTGCTTGCCGTTCTGGTGCAGGTGGTTGAAGATGCTGAAGAAGGCGTTGTGGTTGCCCGCGCCCATCATCTCCTGGATGTCGTCGACGATAAGCACGTCAATGTGCATGTAGTAGTTCAGGAAGTCCGCCAGATGGTTCTGCCCGTTCGCCGCGTTCATCGTTGCGTTCATGTACTGGGTCTTGAACTGGCTTCCGGTAACGTACTGGACTACCTTGTCAGGGAATTTTTCCTTGATGGAAAGGCCGATGGCCTGCGCCAGGTGGGTCTTGCCCAGTCCGGGACCTCCGAAAATGAACAGAGGGTTGAACGGGGTCTTGCCGGGGGCTTCGGAAATGTTTATGCCGGCAGTCACGCCCATGCGGTTGCACTCCCCCTCGACCAGATTGCCGAAACAGTACATCGGATTGAGCTGAGGGTTGACCTGTACTCTTGCAATACCGGGGTATACGAAGGGATTGGGGCCGCCGAAGAAGCGCCTGGTGTTGACGGATACTGACTGCTCCGCAGGGGGCATGGCCTGTGCGGCGGGAACCCTCATCGCAGGCTGGACCTTTACCATGCGTACCTTATAGACAAGGCGCGCACCGGTTCCGATCACTCGGCGCAGGGTCTTTCTCATCACGTCGAGATAGACGCTGTCGAGATACTCGCGGAAGAAGTCGGACGGAACTTCGAGGGTCAGGGTCGACTCCTCGAGAGAGACGGGACGCACCGGCTTGAACCAGGTTGCGAACTGCTGGGGGCCCACCACCTGCTCTATGATATGCAGACAGTTGTCCCAAACATCGATGTATCTCTCTTGTTCTGTCATAAGATTTCAAGGGGAGGAAAGACTTCCCCTTTTTGTAAGTGCAAAGATGGGTGAAAAAAAGATTATAAAAAAAGTTTTTCCCTATTGTTTTTATACTTTTTTTGGCCTAGATTAACAAGGAAAAACAAGGCGCGGCGCTCTTTTATATCTTTTCATTTATCAGCCACTTACGGAGGCGATAAAAATGTAAATACTTGTTTTTTAAAGTATTCTTAATTTTAAATCATTTAAAATAGACCCCCTTGGGGATACCCTTGCGGGAAGCCGTTGGGAGCATATTTTCCGACCTTATCTTGGTCTTGAAATCACCCCGTCCTTGACGAAAACAAGAAAAGAATCCGGGTATGTTTTTTTAATCTTTCCGTACTCTTCCTTCGCCTTTCCCAGAGTGTCCGCCGTCCCTATGACGTACCTGAAAATATTGTTGCCGGGGACGAGATGCGGCTTGTATCCGAGGAAGCGGCTGTCACCTGCCGGAAGCCGGTTGCCCGATGCAAAAATCTGGGTCCCGTAGAAACCGGGATCTTCGACGGGAGCGGGAACCGGGGCGGCTGCCTTCGCGGCAGTGTCGGCCTTTGCAACGGTATCCCGCGGGGTGACCGGGGCTTGTATGGCGCTGCTATCCTTCCGGACGGCGGTTTCGTCCTTCATCCGGACTGAATCGTCGTAGAACTTCTTGTATTCGCAGAAAGCATCAAAAATGGCCCCCGCGATCTTGTCGAGGTTCTCTTCCTGCCTCAGGGCGGCAAGGTCCCCGGGATTCGTTATGAAGCCGCATTCAATGAGCACTGCGGGCATGGTAGCCAGGCGGAGCACTGCGAAGTTGTTCTGCATGACGCCGTAGGAATGGCGGAATACCGATGCGGCAGCCAGTTTCTCATTGACCTTGTCGGCGAACATGAGGCTCTGCTCCCGGTAGGCCGTATGCATGAGATTGAGGAAGATGGCAGACTGCGGGTCGTTCCCGTTAAGTCCCTTGTAAGTGGCGTTGTAGTCCTCCTCGAGGTAGATTACCGAGTTCTCCCTCTGGCACACATCCATGTTGAATGCGTACGTGTCCTTGTTCTTGTCCTCGGACTGGCCGAGAAGGTGGACGGACCAGCCGTTGGCATTGGTGCCCTTGGGCTGCGCGTTGACGTGTATTGAAATGAAAAGGGCGGCATCCTGGCGGGTGGCGAAGCGCGCGCGGTTGATAAGCGGGATGAAGGTGTCGTCGCTGCGGGTCATCCTGACTTTGACGTCCGGACATGCCGTGCGTATCTTTTCGGCAAGTTTATTGCTTATATCCAGGACGAAGGTTTTCTCGTAGGACTTTCTGTCGGCGCTGACGCAGCCGGGGTCCTTTCCGCCGTGGCCGGGGTCTATCACGACCGTTTTCAGCCCCAGGTCGGGACCGGCCGAAGCTTGCGCGGCGACCGTAAAAGCCAACGATATGCTCAGCAGAACACGTTTCATCCGGGTAACAAAGATAAGGAAAAAATTGGTGGAACCCCGAATATTTTGTTATTTTGCATAATTTAAGGAATGACGGGGAAAATTAAATATCCTGTTATGGCCATCATCCTCGCGGTGCTGGTCTGCCTTGCTGCCTCCGGGCAGCCGAGCTCCCGCCTTTCCCGAAGGGCTGCGCGTCAGCGGCAGGCTGCCGCCAGGGACAGCCTCGAAGTCGGACTTGATTCGGCCGCCCTGGCCAGGCGTGATTCCGTTGCGCGGGCAGATTCGCTTGTCCGTGCCGACTCCCTTTCCCTCCTGTCCAAGAGCTCCCTCGAGCAGCCCGCTTTCTCGCAGGCACGGGACTCGATCGTCGAAGTGTTTTCCGACGGACATCGTCTTATATATTATTATGGAGATGTCACCGTCACTTACCAGAACATGAAACTGACCTCGGAGTACATGGAATATGACATGAACTCCGGGACCGTGTACGCCCGCGGTGTGCTCGATACCCTGACCGGGGAGTGGAAGGGCCGTCCGGTTATGACCCAGGGCGACAAGACCTACAACATGGAAGAGGTCCGGTACAATTTCAATTCCACGAAGGCGCGCATCACGAACATGGTCACTACCGAGGATGACGGCATCCTGCACGGACGCAACATCAAGATGATGCCGGACCGATCGATAAACATGACTCACGGGAAGTATACCGTCTGCGACAAGGAACATCCCCACTACTGGCTGGAACTGTCCGCCGCGAAAGTCATCACCAAACCGAGCCAGAAGACCGTTTTCGGCCCTGCGCACCTGGTGGTCGAAGACGTCCATCTTCCCTTTGTAGGCATTCCCTTCGGGTTCATCCCGAAGAGGCCGCAGAGGGCCACCGGCATGCTGATGCCGACCTTCGGCGAAGAAAATGCCCGCGGTTTCTACATGAGGGATGCGGGAATGTACTTCGTGTTCGGGGATTACCTGGACCTTTCCGTCACCGGCGACCTTTATACCCTCGGTTCCTGGGGCCTGGATGTCAATTCCCGATATAAGGTCAATTACAAGTTCAACGGTAATTTCGGCCTGAACATTTCCAATGACCAGACGGGCGAAAAAGGCAGCGCGGATTTCTTCCAGAGCCGAAACTTCGGACTCAAATGGTCCCATACGCAGGATTCCAAGGCCCATCCCGGGACATCATTCAGCGCATCCGTCAACTTTTCCAGCCCTTCGAACAACCGCTACAACTCCCGTTCCGTCAATGAAGCCCTGCAGAACCAGGTCTCGTCCTCCATTTCATATTCCAAGAACTGGAACGGAAAGATCAACCTGTCGGTGAACGCCCTGCACAGCCAGAATTCAAGGGACTCCTCGTACAGCTTCACGCTCCCGAACATCACTTTTTCGGTCAGTACCTTCTATCCGTTCAAGAGGAAGAACCGCGTCGGCAAGGAGAGGTTCTATGAGAAATTCTCCTTCGGCTACAACACTACCTTGCAGAACAGGATAAACTTCAAGGCGTCTGAATTCGGCAAGGACGGCTTCTTTGACAAGTTCCAGAACGGCATGGCCCACAATTTCTCCATAGGCCTGCCCAATTTCACGCTTGCCAAATACATCAACGTCAACCCTTCCGTAAGCTACGGCCAGAACTGGTTCTTCCGGAGCACGGAATACGTCTACAATGACGAGACCAATGCCGTCGAGGCGGTCCAGGGCAAGCAGTTCGGCACTTTCGGTATCACCCAGAACTATTCAGGGTCCGTTTCGATGAGCACCCGCCTGTACGGTATGTTCAACTTCGGAAAGTTCCGTAAAATCCAGGCCATACGCCATGTCGTATCCCCTTCCGTATCGATGTCCTTCAGTCCGGAAAAGGGTACTTATGCGAACGGATGGAGGACCCTTCACTACACGGACGCATCCGGCAACGAGAAAGAGTACCAGTACAACCGTTACGCCGGACAGATGTACTCCCCTCCCGGCAAGGGCAGGTCCGCCACGGCTTCCATCTCGATAGGCAACAACCTGGAAGCCAAGGTCCGCGACTTCGCCGATACGACCGGAAACGGCAGCAAGAAAGTGAAGCTGATCGACCAGCTCAATATCTCAACCGGCTATAATTTCCTTGCCGACTCGCTGAAGATGAGCAATATAAGCATGTCGATGTCGACGTCGATATTCGGGAAACTGAGCATCAGCGCAAGTGCGGGCTTCGATCCCTATGCCATGGCGGTCGTGGATGGCAACAGGGTTGCAAGGATCAACCGTTTCAATGTCCTTTCCGACCCGGCTCATCCCATACGCATGACCAACGCATCCGCCTCCATGTCATATTCCCTGTCAGGGAAAGGTTCCATCAACGGCAACGACGGTTCGCGGAGTTCGGAGGGCATGTCTTCGCCCGGCGGCAATCCTGCCGACTACTACAAGAGGATATACTACCATCCCGTCACTGGAGAGTATATTCCCGGAGGATGGCTGTACTACACCAATCCGAACGTCCCGTGGTCCGTCAATTTCAACTATTCATTCAACTTCAGCCGTTCTTATTCGTGCGTCGACGGCGCCATAAAGTCCACCAACCGCTACACCCAGACGCTTGGGGTTTCCGGAAACATAAAGCTTACTCCGAAGATGTCCCTCAATGCCAGTTCGGGTTTTGACCTGCAGGCCATGAGGCTTACCACTACGCAGTTCAGCGCAACATATGACCTGCACTGTTTCAACATTTCGGTTTCCTGGGTGCCTACCGGGACATGGCAGTCGTACAGTTTCCGCATCGCGGCCAATGCGGCTGCCCTCGCGGATATCTTGCGCTTCAAGAAGAGCAGCAGCTATTGGGATAATTGATTTTTATTCCTATATTTGCAGCGTTATCTGAAATATCCCCCGGTATTTGACCGGGTTTACAATCTAACTATACATTATGCCACACAGCCTTTTCGAGCTGAATGCAATGTCTCGTGAACAACTCGAGGCAGTCGCAAGCGAACACAAAGTCAAGTTCAACAAGAAGATCGATGACGAGAACCTGGCCTATGCCATTCTCGATGCAGAAGCCGCTGAAGCATCCCAGAAGCCGGATGACAAACCCAAGCCCAAGCGCGGCCGTCCCCGCAAGGATGCCGCAAAGCAGGTCGAAGCGCCGGTAAAGGAGGCTCCTGCAAAGGAAGCGAAAGCCGATTCACATAAGAAAGAGAAAACCGCGGAGAAGAAGGACAAGGAAGCCGTCGCTGAAAAGCCGGCCGTTCCCGAGGCTGCGAAGCCTGCGTCCGAAGGCGCAGCGGAAGCAGCGGCGGCGCCGAAGAAGCGCGGCCGCAAGCCGAAGGCGGCTGCGGCCCCTGCAACTGCCGCACCGGCAGTTGCCGCCGCGGCTCCTGAATCCCGCCAGCAGCCCGTCCCGGCCCCTCAGGCTCCCAAGCCCCAGCAGCCGCAGGGCAAGCAGTCCCATCAGGCTCAGAACCAGCCTCAGGGCATGCCGCAAAATCAGCAGCCCCAGCAGCCCAGGCCCCAGAAGCCCCGCGTCCCTGATTTCGAGGGTACGGTAGAGGCTACCGGAGTGCTCGAGATTATGCCTGACGGATACGGCTTCCTTCGTTCCTCCGACTATAATTATCTCAACTCCCCTGACGACATCTACGTTTCCCAGAACCAGATCAAGGTCAACGCCCTCAAGGCGGGAGATACGGTCACCGGTGAGATACGTCCTCCCAGGGACAACGAGAAATACTTCCCCCTGCTGAAGATCAAGTATGTCAACGGCCGTACCCCGGAGTATATCCGTGACAGGGTGCCCTTTGACTTTCTTACTCCCCTTTTCCCGGACGAGAAATTCAATCTGCTCGGCAACGGCCATGAAAAAGACTTGTCGTGCCGTATCGTGGATATGTTCTCCCCCATCGGCAAGGGCCAGAGGGGACTTATAGTCTCCCAGCCGAAGACCGGTAAGACCATGCTTCTGAAGAGCATAGCCAACGCCATCGCCGACAACCATCCCGAGGTTTACGAAATAGTCCTCCTGATCGACGAGCGTCCCGAGGAAGTCACGGACATGCAGCGCAGCGTACGCGCTGAAGTCGTTGCTTCGACCTTTGACGAACCCGCCGAAAGACACGTCAAGGTGGCCAACATGGTTCTTGAAAAGGCACGCCGTCTTGTCGAATGCGGCCACGACGTCGTCATCCTCCTGGATTCAATCACCCGTCTTGCCCGCGCATATAACACGGTGCAGCCCGCATCCGGAAAGGTCCTTTCCGGCGGTGTGGACGCCAATGCCCTGCAGAAGCCCAAGCGTTTCTTCGGAGCCGCGCGCAACATCGAAGGAGGCGGATCTCTGACCATCCTCGCCACGGCCCTTACCGAGACCGGCTCGAAGATGGACGACGTTATTTTTGAAGAGTTCAAGGGTACCGGCAACATGGAACTCCAGCTTGACAGGACCCTCGCCAACAGGCGCATCTTCCCTGCCGTCAACATCGTCCTTTCCGGAACGCGGCGTGACGACCTTCTCTATCCCAAGGGACAGGGCCAGAGGATATGGATCCTCCGGAAGCTCCTTGCCGACATGAACCCGACCGAGGCGATGAATTTCATGCTCCAGCTTATGGATGAGTACAAGAGCAACCTCGACCTTCTGGACAACATGAACAAGGTTTCGCCGCGCGACGCCAAGTTCTACGACACATATTAGTGTTCGTGGCAGGCAAGTCCCGGAGAATCAACGTCTAACGCAAAGTGCTTCCCTCGGATTCCAGGGAAGCACTTCGCTTAGTTGCTTGAGGCAGAGCCAGATGGCTGCCACGCTACAAATTGATGAATGCAGTCGGGATGCCTTCGGAACTGACACCGGCAATGCTGCTGCCGCCGTTCGTGCGGACTCGGATGCGCGCTGTTCCGTTGCAGGCCTGCACGAGGCGGCTGCCGCTTGAAGTCCCCTGGTTGTCGATCAACTTTCCGTCCCCTGCGAGAGAGAAACGTATGTATTTCTTGCTGTCGAGGCAGGGTACGCCGTTTGCATCCACCAGCCTTGCGTCAATCTGCTTCACCCCTTCGGCACAGTCGCTGACCGTAAGGAGTATTTTCGCTTCCTTGCCCCATTTTGCGGTCTGGTAGGACTGTACGATGCTGTCCTCGACGGTGACTTTACCTTTCCGGGCTATTACCTTGAGTGTATTGGGGCCTTCATTGTAGACGCAGTTCCACCTCAGTCCGGAGGCGGGGAAATCCTGGGAATCGCGCTTCCGCACTCCCTGGCTGACTCCGTTGACGAACAGCTCCGCGCTCTCGCAGTTGGAATAGACCAGCACTTCCTTGCGGTCTCCCTTGTTGCCCCAGCGTATCGGCCAGCTGTGTCCGTAGATGTGGGCCATGGGCTTGTCCGTCCAGTAGGACTGGAAGACGTAGTAGCTTTCCTTCGGGGTGAAATCCCTTTCTATTACCCCCTTCTGGTTGACGTAAGGGACAGGGTTCTCGGGCCTTACCGGGGTTGAGAAATCTTTGAACGGCCAGTATGCCGTGCCGCTGAGCCAGGGCATGGTCTCCTGTTCCTTGAGGTGCCAGTCGATAAGCCGCACTATGTAGCTTTCGGACCAGTCCCCGTCCTTGGAGGCACGTTTCTGTCCGCCGTAGAGGCTCGCGTCGCCGGCCCTTTCGTCCGCTTCTCCGGACTCTATCCCCTTGAGGTTTGCGAAGATGTCTTCGGAATGCCTGCGTGCATGGCTGTCCCCGCCCCATTCGACGTGCAGGAAACGCGGCACTTTGGCGAATTCCGTTTCGGAGACTTTCTTGTAGTCCGTATAAACACCGCGGTACCAGCCGGCCCAGATCGAGGGTGAATAGACATCAACGACATCGTCGCAGAAGGCGCAGCGACGTATTGCGGTCTTCCTTTCAGGGTCCAGTTCATGAGCGATGCCGTTCAGTTCGCTCATGAAATCGTGGATTTTCTTCTTGTCGAACTCGGGAAAATCCCCGGGCCAGTCGTTCTCGTTGCCGAGGCCCCAGATAATCACAGATGCATGATTGTAGTGCTGCGTGATCATGTTGCGGAGCATCCTTCGGGCCTGATTCTTATAAACGGGACCACCGAGACCGCCTCTGCACCAGGGGATCTCTTCCCAGACGAGGATGCCGAGCGAATCGCAGAGGTTGAGCACTATTTCGGACTGCTGGTAATGGGCCAGGCGGATGAAATTCACACCCATTTCCTTCATCATCAGCATTTCCCTGCGAATCATTTCTTCGGTCATGGCGGCTGCGCATCCGGCATGGTCTTCATGCCTGTGGGTCCCCCGCAGGAGCAAACGCTTTCCGTTCAGGTAGAAAGGGCCTTTCTCTTCAAACAGGAAAGTCCTTAACCCGAAGTGCTCACATGCCTTGTAACTGCCCATGGACAGTTCGCAGGTATAGAGGCGGGGATCCGTATCGTTCCAAAGCTGAGCTTTCTTCAGTTCGAAACTGCGTTCCACCCTGCCCCCTTCCGTCCCGACCGTCCCGGCGGCGACTTCGTTCCCGTCAGGATCGACGATCCTGACGGCGACATCTGCATTCTTGGCGGATGCCGGCGCGTAAAGCTCGGCTGCCACGTCCACCGTCCACTTGCGCCCCTTCTTGTCTTTCGGGTCAGGAGCGGCCTTTACCGCAATCCTTCCGAACGAAACTTCGGGCACATAGACGAGGTTGACGTAGCGGTACAGCCCTCCGTAGAGATTGAAATCCGACAGGTCGGATGGGATCATTTCCGTGTCGCGGGAGTTGTCGCAGCGGATGAGTATCCATTCTTCCTTCTTGCCGTCGAGCGCATCGGTTATGTCCACGAACCATCCGTCATAGCCACCGACATGGCCTCCGGCAAGTTCTGTTCCCACGTAGACCTGCGTCTTCTGCCCCGCTCCCTCGAATTCCAGCAGGGTACGTCCTCCGGGATATGGATTGGCGAACTTCATTTTCTTGCGGTACCAGCCCGGTCCTTCGTAATAGTTCACGTCCGGGTCGACTGCGTCTTCGGCGTTGAAGCAGTGGGGAAGGGTGACTTTTTCCCATATTGGAACGCTTTCCGACGATCCTTTCTTGGCGGGTCTTACTCCCTCCCAGGGGCTTCCGAGATCCGTGCGCAAAAATTCCCACCCTTCAGTGATGCGGGTTTTCTGCGCGGAAGGGACTGTGGTTGCTGCGGCGCTGAGGCATGTCAGGGCTGCTGCAAGTATGACTAGGGTCTTTTTCATATTCGCAAATATAGTTAAATTTGCGACGCTATGCCAATCCTGGACACAATATGCGCTCCTGCGACGGTCCCCGGAACCGGCGCAGTTACCGTGATACGTTTAAGCGGTCCCGAGGCGCTATCGATTGTGGATTCGGTGGTCCGTTTCCGCAATGGAGACGCATCATCCTCGCCCGGGTACACCCTTAAGATGGGGACGGTTTTCGACGGCAATGAAGAGCTGGATTCCGTGCTTGTATCGCTTTTCCGCGCTCCCCGTTCCTACACCGGGGAGGACGCTGCCGAGATTTCTTGCCATGCATCCCTCTACATTGCCTCCCGCATCCTGGCACTTCTCGTGGATGCCGGAGCGCGGATGGCCGGTCCCGGAGAGTTCACGCGGCGTGCATTTGCGAACGGCAAGATGGACCTGGCCCAGGCCGAAGCGGTCGCAGACCTTGTTGCGGCAAGCTCCCAGGCAGCCCAGCGCGTGGCCATGACCCAGCTCAAGGGCGGCTACTCTTCCGAACTCAGGGCTCTCAGGGAGCAGCTTGTCGAAATGGCCTCGCTGCTCGAACTGGAGCTTGATTTCAGCGAAGAGGACGTCGAATTCGCCTCCCGCGGAAGGCTTGCCTCGCTGCTGGACAGGACCCTTTCCGAAGTGGAGTCTCTGGCGTCGTCCTTCCAGGCTGGGAATGCCATCAAGAACGGTGTCCCCGTTGCAATAGTCGGTGCCGTCAATACAGGCAAAAGTACTCTGCTGAATGCGCTTGTCGGGGATGAAAGGGCCATCGTATCGGATATCGCCGGTACCACCCGTGATACCGTGGAGGAGCAGGTCTTGATCGACGGAGTCTGCTTCCGCTTCATCGATACGGCCGGCCTTCGCCGCACTTCCGGTGTCGTCGAGCGCATGGGCATAGAAAGGTCCCTCGAGTCGCTTTCAAAGGCCTCTGTCGTTCTTGTCGTGCTTGACGGATCGGCTCCCCTGCCAGCCCTGAGGGATATTTTCGCGCAGATTTCGGCTAAGGTCGATGCGGCCCGGCAGACCCTTATCGTGATACGCAACAAGAAAGATATCTGTGGCGGTTCATGGATCCTCTCTCCCGCCGCCGTTGCCGCCGACCTCGGAGTCGAAAGGGTCTTTGACATGTCCGCGAGGACCGGCGAGGGACTCGATGTCCTTAGGAGCGAACTTGCCGCCGGCTGGAAAGAGGCGCTTTCGAGCCATGAGGATATCATGGTCACTTCCCTTCGCCACTACGAGGCTCTCTGCCGCGCCGCCTCCGCTCTCCGTGAAGTCGGCTCCGGCCTCTCCTCCGGCCTTCCCACGGACCTGATAGCCCAAAGCCTTCGCCTCAGCATCTACGAACTCAACACGATTTTCGGTGAAGTAACCACCGACGAACTCCTCGGGGAGATCTTTGGACGGTTTTGCATCGGCAAATAGAACAAACTAGGTCAAAACTAGCCGTAACAAGCTGAAACTAACAATTTCTTCTATAACTCACTGAAACCTAATTCGTTCAAGATAAGTTTCAGCGAGTTTCGTTGTAGCACTTATTGTTTCAGTTTTGGGCGATTGGGCGCGTTTTTGTCACAATCCTTGTCACAATGTGACAGATTGTGACAGATTTTTGGGTAAATACCCCAAAATGTTACAAATCCCGTTGTTTTATGACGTGTTTTTGGAAAGTAGAGACGAATAATGCATAGTTTCAGAATGGTACTTTTTCCGATTATCTCTCTTTTGGGTTGTACAGTCGCCCTAAACATGTTTAGGATACTATACAAGTACCATTATTTTTTCTTTTTCTCTCATTTATCCACCACCAAAACATGAGAAAAACCTCAAATTGTCGCTTGTCACAATTGGAAAATATGTACGAAACAACTTGGAAAGTAGAACATTTTCCATATCACATTCTATAGGTGGAGATTAGTGTTTCCCATCATTAACTGCATAGAAATGATGTTAGGAATCGGCATTACATCTTCTTTATATTTATACTCTGGGAGATATTGATCAGGTAATCCCCCATTTTCTCCAACTGTTCTAGGATGTTAAGATAGAAAACGGTCTCGAAATAGGCGTCTCCCTTGGTGTCAATCTCTTTCAATTCTAGGTCTCGGCACTCGTCGCGGAAAGCATTGATGTCGTCTTCGGCGGTTTCGGCATTGTGGATGTCCCGGATCTTGTCTGCATTCTCCAGGTTCCAAATCATATCCTCGTATGCCTGGGATACGTAGCCAATCATCTTGCACAGCTTTGCTACATGCTCGGGTGAAAGCACCCTGCCGAAGGCTTTCATCTTTAGGAGAGACCGGCTGAT
>JAEEGL014836017.1_pt1 | contig 41812 bp, 40 predicted proteins | sample 9134231 | NCBI WGS metagenome assembly JAEEGL01 (sample SAMN16246548, study PRJNA631951) | gut metagenome | biome: gut microbiome; feature: rumen; material: fiber-attached | host: Bos | place: Iran: Karaj | collected 2018-10
CATGGCAGAGGGCTCGGGACCGAACTGATGAAGCACGCGATCAAGGCGATTCCTGAAAGGATGAACTGTAAGATTATCCGTATGGATGCACAGAAACAGGCGGTCGAGTTTTATAAGAGACTTGGTTTTTCCGTTGATTCCAAGGAATACCTGGAGGAGGGAATACCGCATGTGGAGCAGGCAGCAGGCAGTGAGGATATCGTATTTCGTATCGGCGGAGACGAATTCGTGATCCTGACAAACTCATCGGATGAAAACTATGCGAGGCATGTTTGCGAAGAAATAATCAGACATAATGAAGAACCTATATCCTGGGAAGACAGAGAGATCCCACTCTCGCTGTATGTTAAGATGGTGCGTTATGAAGGAGGAACGGCTTTAAGATACGCAGAGTTTTTCACGATGCTTCAGAATGAACTGAGTAATGAGTATAAACGGACCTATGGTGTGGGGAAACCATTGTAGGAAAACGTCCTACATGCCGGCCAAGAGGTAAGTTCAAAGTGCCGCGGACAGCAGATCATTCCGCAGTGGACGGAGACGGGCGCGATATATACAAAATAGTTTGATCGCATATTATTCCACCACAGGTGTAGTTGACGAACCCGAACATGCGTCGTAAAATGCCGGTAAAGGTTTCAGAAAGGATCGTACCAAAACCATGAGAATGAACACGATGACAACTGCATATGCCGCGTTACAGTTTGCAGCCCTGTATTTGCTTTATGCGAAAACAGGTTATTTGTCGTGTGGACAAAGCATCATGGCGGCGTGCGAATAAAGCACAAAGATCATAACCGTGATCAAAGCCTGTTGTGGGAGTCCACAGCAGGCTTTTTCTATGGGTCGGTACCGCAGCGGCGAGCGGAGCAGACTGTAAATCTGTGACATGGAAACACCGAAGGTTCGAGTCCTTCCCGGCCCATTTAAAGCCGCAACAGCACAACGGACAGATGGTATTTGGAATAAGAAAGAGGAAGAGTAGAGATGAAAACAGTGGATATGGAGGCGACAGGGATCAGGATCGACAGGATGCGGCGGGAGCGCGGCATGACGGTAGCGGATGTCATGGACACGATCGGTTTTACATCTCCCAACACCTTCAGCAAATGGAAAAAGGGAAAGAGCATGCCGACGATCGACAATCTGGTTGCATTGGCTGAAATATTTGGCTGCAGCATAGGAGATATCGTTGCCGTAAAGACGGTATGAACCATCTGCGGGCAATACGGGACAGATGTCCCGAAACGTGCTATAATCCCCGTAGTTGCGCCATTGGGGGCCGGGCTGCGTACCGGAAAGGGTGCTTATCGATGTTGTGGTAAATGCAGCAGCCTCCGGCATAACTGCCCAACAATCGTTCTGGGTAGAGGTATAGATGGATCGCGAAGAAATAATTGAAGTTAATAAGAATTACTGGAATGAACACGCAGACCTGTGGTTTGGAACGACTGCACTGCCAAAGTATGGTGTTCGATTTCCAACGGAAGATGATCTGCATCTGTTTGAAAACATAAATGGCAGGAAGATGCTTGAGATTTGTTGTGGCAGCGGGCATTCTCTTCTCTATAATGCACAAAGAGGAGCGGGGGAACTCTGGGGGATCGATCTTTCAGAGAAACAGCTTGAGAATGCATCTGAGTTACTGAAAGAAAACGGATATTCTGCGCATCTGCAATGTGTCGGAATGGAAGATGCATCAGATATTCCCCATAATTATTTTGACTACGTTTATTCAATTTATGGTATCGGATGGACAACAGACTTGCAGGGGACTGTTGACAAGATAGCTTCGTATCTCAAGAAAGATGGAGTATTTATCTTTAGTTGGCATCATACATTGAATTACTGTATCGCCTGGTCTTGCGACGAAAGGCAAGATGTTTTTGAAGATGATAAACTTGTGATGACAAAAAGCTATTTTGATGAATCATACTTTAGAATGCCGGTTCATGACAGTGAGATCATCCTTTGCAATCGAAAGATATCCACATACATTAATGCTTTGGCCAAAGCGGGTTTTGCCATAGAGCAGCTTGTTGAAGAAAGCGATACGGATTCTGAGGAAGCAGCTGATAAAACAGACCTTAAGACAAGAAAGGCGGAAATGCTGCCTATTTCTTTTTGTATAAAAGCAAGAAAGCGATAGTTTAGCCGGCGAGGACCCGGAGCATTATTTTGTGAGGATCAGGAAATAGATTCCGGCATAACTGACCAAGGAGCAATATGAGTAATCCGTGGGAAGAGATAAGCCTGGATGATTATGAGAATCATATGAGCCTTGATTCCGTGAAGCAACTCCAGACTATGAACAGAATAATGGGAGATCAGTTTGAGGCTTATCCGGTTTTTACGGCTATGGTGCTCGGAGTTGCAGGCGGGAACGGTCTGGAACATATACGACAGGATAAGTACAGGACTGTTTATGGAGTGGATATCAATGGAGATTATCTTCGGGTGGTTTCGGAACGGTATGCCAATCTGTCGGATGTACTGAAGTGTCTGAAGATAGATCTGATCAATGATACGGATCAGCTTCCCGAGGCACAGCTGCTGATAGCAAACCTTCTTATAGAGTATATAGGGTATGATGTGTTCCGGAGAGTGGTCTGTAAAGCGGATCCCGAATATGTGTCCTGTGTGATCCAGAGCAATACGGATGATACGCAGTGGGTATCAGATTCTCCGTATTTGCATGCATTTGACAGGCTGGATGAGGTTCATCATCAGATGGACGAAAAGACTCTTTCGTTAAAAATGCAGGAGATAGGATATAATGGCATACTCCAAACAACGACACCACTTCCTAATGGAAAGGCGTTAAGCAGGATTGATTTTCAAAAAGGATGAAGAGGGGCTTTTATGAAAAAAATCGGATTGGTAGGTGGTACCGGGCCGGAATCCACACTAATGTATTATAAAGAATTAAACTCCAGGATTGATAAGATCACGGACGGGAAACATATGCCGGAGATTGTTATTGAGAGCGTGGATTTCAGAGGAACATGGGATTATGTCTCTTCGGGGAAATATGACCTTCTTAAGGAATATCTTTCCGGGAAAGTGCAATGTCTGGAAAAAGCAGGTGCGGAAGTAATATCTTTGACTGCAGTGACGATGCATATTGTGTTTGAAGAATTGGTTAAAGATACCGGCGTTTCGTTGATCAGTATTCCCAAAGCAGTCTGCAAAGAGGTAAAGAGTAAAGGATATAAAAAGATACTTCTTCTTGGCACCGTTTTTACAATGGAACAGGATTATATGAAAAATGATTTCAGGGATGCGGGGATAGAAGTATATATTCCTGATGAAAATGATCGGAATCTTGTGGCAAAACGGATTTTTGAGGAGTTGGAATCAGGAATTGTTAAGGAAAGCACTTTAAAAGAGTTCCAAAGCATAATAGATAAAATACGGGATCAATACGGTATTGAAGCGGTTGTACTGGGGTGCACGGAACTTCCTCTTTTATTGAACTCGGAGAATTGTTCTGTTCCGTGTCTGGACAGCGTTGAAATACACATAAATGATCTGATCCATGAGGTTTTATGATCAATACAGTTTTATTGACAGTTTATATTGACAAAATGGAGTATCCGCATTAAAATGACACCAAGTCACTGAAGTGACGCGGTGTCATTTTAGATGTACACGAATCTATTGCAGTGCATAATAAGCTGAAGCAGCAGGAGATAGTTATGCCAAGAGTAACTGAAGAATACTATGAAATGAAGAAGAAGGAGATCATCGATGCGGCTTACCGCGTATGTCTTAAGAAGCCGATCACCGCGATAGAAATGAAGGATGTGATAGCTGAGGCAGGCTTTTCACATGGAGCCATATACAGATATTACAAGGATCTGGATGAGATCCTCAGCGATATGGTCATCAGGATCAATACCGAAAACCGCGTGGACGGAATGGTTGAAAAGATTCTTTCCGAGGCTGGAACAGAAAACTGGGAGACGGGAGTAAGAAATCTCTGCAGCGGTCTTTCGGATTACTTACAGGAGGTCGGGATCGATCTTCTTAAGGTTGCCATCTACTGTGATGTACTTGCAATGAGTGATCCCGGGAGAGTTCTGAGGATGGCTGAGAAGCTTGGTAATAATGTGCAGAGCCCACTGCTTTATCTCACAGACAGACTGAGTGAGTATCTTACGGAAGTCAGGAAGAAGAATAAGCTCAAACCGGTTAGAAGCATAAAGGAGATCATGGAATTCTTCATTGCCTCATATCATGGCATAGAGACAGGATATGTATTGACTGAGAGCTATAATGCAGAACAGTTAAGAGGAAATTACAAACCGGATGAAATGCTTTCGTGTCTGGCGGAGTCCATGATCTTTATGATGGGAGGACGTTAAATGTTTTATAACGCAAAAGAAGGGGATTTAAAGATAAGTACGGGAAATGTGCACTATATCACCTTTGGTAAAGGCGATAAGCCTCTTGTTATGATACCGGGACTCAGACTTGCAGATATTGCGGGCGGCGCAAAACCGGTTGCCTGGTTCTACAGGATGTTTGCAAAGGATTATAAGATTTATATGTTCGACAGAAAGGATAACATCAAAGATCCCGTTACCATCCATGATCTGGCTGAGGATACGGCAGACGCGATGAAGGCACTCGGCATAAGGAACGCCTATGTTTTCGGGGCTTCCCAGGGCGGCTGCATCGCACAGGATCTTGCCATACATCATCCCGGGCTGGTAAAGAAAATGGTTCTCGGTGTTACACTCAGCAGACCGAATCCCACAGCGGAAAAGAATATCCATCTATGGGTGGATATGGCAAAGAATAAGGGACTTGGCGCGGTAGCCGGGGATTATACCTATAAGGGGTTTTCGGAAAGCTATCTGAAGAAGAATAAAATGTTTATCCCGCTGTCACTAAGGATCCAGAAGTTTATGGATAAGGACAGATTCATAGCTCTTGCCAAAGCAGTCCTCACAGTGGATACCTATGACAGACTGGATGAGATCAAATGTCCGGTTCTGGTGCTTGCCGGAGGGCAGGATAAGATAGCATCAAGACAGGCATCGATAGAGATAATAGAAAAGCTGGGATGTGACCATTACATATACGAAGAACTGGGACACGAAGCATACAGTGAATCCCGGGATTTTAACAGAAGGATATATGAATTCTTCAAAAAGGAGAATGGGTGAAAGAAATCATATGATGTCGGAAAGGAGAAAAGTGTATGCTCATAATATTTGAGGGATTGATACTATGCTTTTGGCTGCTGTTCATCTGTGTGGTCGGCACAGCAAACGGACCGGTGGGGCTGGTTGTGTTTTTCGAGCAGGACGTTAAGGACAGGGCTGTTGAACTGGGACTGACAACGGTCGAAAAGATCAGGAAGACATCGCTGATATCGGGCATAGCTCTTTTTGTGCCGGAAATAACGGTTTTTCCGGCAGTTGTGTACTTCTGTAATGGTGTGACCGGGTTTTGGAACGGATTCCTCCAACTTCTGGTAATATACATGATCGCGAATCTGTTTGACAGGCTTTTCATAGATGAGTGGTGGGTAGGACACACCAGGGCGTGGATCATTCCCGGCACAGAGGATCTGAGGCCTTATATTCCCGCGAAAGCAAAGATCACAAAGTGGGTAGGAAGCTGCATCGGATACCCGGTACTTGCAGCCGTTATGTCAGGGATCATGCGGTTGATATAGATGGATCACGATGAAACAGCTGAAGTGTGCAACTGCGATTTCTTTGGTATTGAACAGCTTCACGGTACATTGATACGATGCGGAACCTGTGGAAACAGTGATGTTTGTGATTACCGTGTTGTCGGAAACAATAATCCGCTTGAGATGGATGAATCGTGGTTTTATACGATTTGAAATCTGATGCCCCCGGTCACACGGCCGGGGGCATTTTTACGTGGCAGGCTGATGGAAAGTTTAGTATAATGCTTCACGTATTATTTGCAGTCATCGAATGGATGACGCAGGAGGTGTATACTTATGGAGATCAGATCACTTCTGATCAAAGATACGACAAAAGAGGAACGGGAGAATGACATGAGAGCAAAAAAGACACTGACAGAAGAACAGAAAAAGCTCGATATTGACCTGTGGATCATCGCACTGGTTACGGTTGCTGTATTTGTGATTTATGGGATGACAGGAACCCGGCTTATGGCTTTCTGCAAAGACAGCAGCGTTTCTGTCTGGCCACGCTTGCTTGCAGCAGCATCCATGCAGTTTGGAATAGCCGGGCTGGGGATAACAATCGTATGCATTTTGCGTAAAGAACCGTTCACGAGCTTTGGACTTCGGAGAGAAAATGCGATCAGATCGATATTGGGGACCATATTGTGCTTTGCTCCGTATATCGTATATATTCTGGTAACAGGAAAATTTGAAGGATATGAGCCGTTAAGTATTATGGTCACACCGGATCTTCATAAGGCAGGTATTGCCGCGACCATAGTCGGTACGCTTATCATAGCGGTATTCTGGGGCTTCTTTGAGGGATTTAACTATGCGGTGATAAGCAATATCATAGACCGGAGATATCCGGTAAAAGGAAAGCTGTTTTCATGGGGAGCGCTTGTTTGTACCCTGATGGGGATCCTTTTCCATCCCATGAGCTTCGATCTGCCGGGGATCATCGAACTGATCACAACATTCATTGCACTGTACGGGATGATCATTGTCTATAAACGCACAGAAAACGCATGGGGATGTGTATTTGCGTTCCTTTTTATCTGGAATGCCATCTGATCGTACATCGGATGGAAAATATCACGATAAGGAGAAATGATTGAAATGAGTCTGGCATTATCAAAACTGATCAGCAGCATTATTCAGATCATCCTGTTTTCATTGATCCCGTTTATCTGGTGGTTGATCACCGCCAAAAAGGAATGCAGTTTCTTTCGATGGATCGGATTAAAGAAACCGGAAGATGAAAAGCATGGAACCGTGTTCTGGGTGATCGGTGTGTCTGCCGCATTCCTTGTTCTATCAGTCGCTGTATTAAGCTTCTTAAAGGGAATAGAAACTGCAACTTCTGATTTTTCGGGACTTGGTGCAGCGGCGATCCCGGCTATCCTGATCTATGCTGTTTTCAATACGGCGCTGCCCGAAGAGATCCTGTTCAGAGGTTTTCTTTTAAAGAGAATTTCGGATAAATTCGGGTTTACGGTCGGAAACATCATACAGGCCGTTCTTTTTGGGCTGTTACACGGCATCATGTTCTTCTCGGTGACAGGTGTGTTTAAGGCGCTGATCGTTGTTGCTTTTACCGGAGGGATCGGTTGGTGCATGGGATATACAAATGAAAAAACCGCGGGTGGTTCGATACTGCCGAGCTGGTGCATTCATGCAATCGCCAATATTTTTTCGGGTGTATGCTCGGCGTTTTTACTCTTTTAAACCCGGTGTATAACCCGGAAGATAGTTTCCGAAATATCGCAGAACGGCAGATCGGTATCTGCAGGAAGGCAAAAGAATGAATACAGGATCGTTTGAGCAAACCGATGCAAAAAGGATAGAATTCACAGATCATATTACAGCGGAAGAATACATGTCTCTTCGCAAAAAGGTCGATTGGTGTGAATTTCCACTCGAAGAGGCGCAGGCTGGGATCGATAACGCTTACATGATCAATTGCGCAAGAGATGAAGGAAGAGCCATAGGTGTAGTAAGGCTTCTTTGGGATGGAGGATATATTGCTTTCCTGTCAGATGTCATTGTGGATCCCGAATATCAGGGACAGGGGATCGGGAAGAAACTGGTAGAAAGCTGCATCAGCAGGATCAGGGCCGACGCGAAGCCCGGTTACAGGGTGAAGATGTGCTTACTGGCTGCAAAAGGCAAGGAACCGTTTTACGAGAAGTTTGGCTTTGAGGCGCGCCCAAATGACAGACTTGGTTCGGGAATGGATCAGTGGATCATTTTTGATGAAGAGTAACAATTGTCGGTCAGGTCAAACCTCCTGTCGGCTGATATTGTCGTTTCCGGGTATGGGTTCAGACAGACGCGCAGAAAAATCCTGCGTACGGAAATCTGTATAGGCATACAGGATTTCCGAAGATCTTCACGTTCCGGCCGGATGCGTTGCCTTTCTGTATTTCACGGGCTCCCTCAAGACATTTCCCGACAAGCTCCGGCATGACCGGGAACGTGCCGTGCATCGGATAGATCTCATCATACTGTCCGTCATGATCGGACAGCAAATGCTCAAGACTCTTGATATAGAGGCCGATGTCACGTCCTTTGCCGAACATGAAGATGTTTCCGTCCTGCACGCTGTCACCGCTCACAAGAACCCTGTTCTTCCCGTCAAGAATGGCGATACTTCCCGGGGTATGACCGGGGATGTCAATGATGCGTAATGATCGCCCGCCCAGTTCGATGATGTCACCCTCCCTGACCGGGAGCAGTTTCCCCTTTCCCCCGTGATCCCGGTAGTTTTCCTCTTCTGCGGGACTCATGTAAAATTCGTCAAATGAACCGTTTCCGGATATATGATCCGGATCAGCATGTGTGTTGATCATGATGAGCGGCAGACTCGTCAAACCCTCGGCAATCTCTCTGGCTTCCGGGACATTCATTCCCGAATCGATCAGCGCAGCCTTCTCGGTACCGCAAAACAGGTAAAAGCGGACGGATCCGTCTTCGATCCGCCACGTGTTTTCGTTGATCCTGATCGTCTCAGCCATAGTCCCTCCTCATATATACGTCCCGGTTACAAAATTATAATCCATCCCCGGTACAAATGCACCCATGCCTCTCTTCTTTCATCAGAGTGTCTGTGATAGAATGATTGTCGGTATTTAAGCGGGAGGATGCGGCTTGGATCACGGATTAACGGGAAGATCTTTGCCGATATTTACGGAGTCACACATGATAGAATAAAAGGAAATGAGGTATAATGAGATGCCGCTGGTCAGAGTTGATATGTTAAAGGGAAAGACACCTGAGTATAAGAAGACCGTGCTCGACTGCATTCACAACGGGCTGGTCGATTCTCTTGGCATTGAGGACTGGGACAGGTTTCAGCGGATAAATGAATATGATAAAACGGATTTTGAGTTTCCTTCGTTTAAGTCCGATGATTTCTTGATCATCGAGTTATATCTGTTCCCCGGAAGAACGAAGGAACAGAAGAGAAAGATGATCGAAGCTGTTACAGAGAACCTGAAAGACAGTTTATCAATAGAACCCACGGATGTTTTTATAACGATCATCGAACCCCCGCTGGAGAACTGGGGGATCGGCGGCAAGCAAAAGGAATGATCGCGATGAACGCAAAAGAAATCGAAAAGACGAACAGGAGGGCTTTGATCATTAATTGCAGTCCTGTTCGCACGGGCGCAACAGCTGAAATAGTCAGGCTGGTTTCAGAACAGTTATCGGTCAGGTATCAGGTTAAGAGTATCTGCATAGACGATTATTCTTTTTCGTTCTGCAGAGGCTGCCGTTCCTGTCATAGGACGGCGAAGTGCGTCATGGGTGACGCAGCGGTCATTGAGAGCATAATGAACGAATATGATGACGCGGATATCATTGTCTCGGTTTCACCATCTTACTGGGCGGATGTTCCGGGACAGTTCAAGTCATTTATCGACAGATGTACGCCATGGTGTAATACACACGAACCGCACGCGTCCGTTAAGCCGGGGAAGAAAGGATATGCCATTGCTTTGAGAACCGGGCCGAATATGCCGGAATGCGAGAGGCTGATCGGCAGCATAGAGCATTTTTACGGTCATTTGGAAATAGAAAGCGCCGGTCATTTGGGATTGACATCCATAGAATATAAAACAGATGTGGAATCCCGGAAAAGTGATATCATGGAATTCTGTAAGATGATATAGAGATCAGATCCCGAATTATCCGTATGAAACACAGAAGCAGGAAAGGAGCAGAAGCAATGATCGTAACGATAACGGATCCGGATGAGAAAAGAGCGATCGCAAGAACGGTGCTTGAAGCACTGACGGAATGGTTCGAGGTTGAAGAAAGCCGGGAAGGTTATATCCGTGACTGCGCAGACTGGACATTTCTCGCGGCCAGGGAGGATGACGGGGTCCGGGGATTCCTGTGCCTGAAGGAAACAGGGAATGCCACGGTTGAACTCGCCGTGATGGGAGTGCTTAAGGACCATCACAGGAACGGGATCGGCCGTCAGCTCGTTGAAAAGGCAAAGGAGGTTGCCGGGGCTTCGGGTTATGAATTCATGCAGGTCAAGACCGTAAAGATGGGGATGTATGAAGACTATGATAAGACAAATCTGTTTTACATAAGCTGCGGTTTCAAGGAACTGGAAGTATTCCCGCTCTTTTGGGATGAGGCGAATCCCTGTCAGATCTATGTGATGTCTTTGAAATGATGAATTCCGGCATGATGCACAACGGAGGCTTTATGTGATCACTTCTTTGTCAGGTGCACCTGAAGTTGTTCAAAGCTGCCTGCCGGAGTTATCCCGATTTCTTTGGCCAGTTTTGCCCCCATATTGTACATCATCCGGCAGGCTTCCTCTTTTGGCAGACGGAAGTTATCAAACATCATCATCAGCGCCAGGCCGTGCGTGTAGATCACGGTGTCCCGGACCAGTTCTCCGATGCGTTCGGGAGCGATCTTATACTGCTCTGAAAAGATCCTGACCGCCTCTTCGTCAAACTGAAAGGAGAAAATGCTGGAATCGCCGTAGAGATGCTCTCCGATCGTGTCCATGGGATCATCCACATTGATGAAACGGAATACATTGGGATGATCGCAGGCGTTTGACAGATAGCGGACACCGGAGATAAAGAATGCCTCGATGGCTTCCTTTCCCTGCATTTCTTCTTCCAGCCCGCCGTATAGTTTTTCTGCTGCATAATGATACAGCTCTTTTCTGAGCGCTGTCATGCTGCCGAATTGCCAGGAGACAGGCTGTGTGGAGCAGCCGAGCTTTTCCGCGATCTGCTTGATCCCCACGGCGCCGATCCCGGACTCGTCCAGCAGTTCATATGCGGCTTCCAGGATCATTTCCCGTGTGATCTGTGTCTTTCGTCCCATCGTTTCTTATCTTCTCCGTGATCCGAGGTTCATTGATAAGGTCTGTAGTCCAGCGGTTTTGTGCAGCCCCACCCTGCGGCGATCCTTTTAAATCCCGTCTTTGCAAACGTCATAAAGACGATGCCTATGAGCAGCCGGACCGGGGTGGGGAAGATTTCGGGCCCCGTGAATTTCCTGCAGTTTTCCGACAGGAAATCTCCGTTTACTGCGAATTCGCGTCCCATGTCCGCATAAGGGGTTGTGATCTTATCCCTCAGGGCGTCCTCAACAAATCTTATACTGAAATTGTCTCCTTTGACAAGGGTGCCCGCGTAGGCGCAGCCAAGTCTTTCGGCCAGCCTCTGGAGATAAGCTTCCCCGCAGCGCAGCTGTATCCCTTCGGCAAACCCGCTCTGCAGGATGAACGCCATCCGCGAGCCCGGCTTTTTGGGGGTCAGGGTCTCCAGAAACTCCATAAGGAGACCGGGGATGCATTCCACATAGAGAGGGAGCGCGATCAGGATGTTCTCGTTGTTGTCAAAGGCTTCCCTTGCGGCATCCCACTGTTTGCGGTCGGACACCTCATGCTGCTCAAAGGTGGTACCGTTTTCAGTCAGTCCCTCCGTGAATTTCGCAAGGATCTTATCCGTATTGCTGTGCGCTTTGACGCGCGGACTGCCGTTGATGATCAGCACATGCATGATACCGCCTCCTTTAACTCATTGCTCTTGAACACGCCCAGCGATCTGCTGTGGAAATTGAGAGCCGCCCGTTCATTCCATCTTTTCAGATACTCTTTGTCGGGTTCGCCGGTATAGATGATCCCCATATCCGTTCTCCGGTCATAGCGCGGGACGTGGCGCATCTGGTTCCCGACGAACTTCAGATACATGGTGGCGATCGGCAGGATCCGGTCATAGATGTTCTTTCCCTTGTGGTCCAGGAAGCCGAGCGCCGTGTCAGAGATCACCCACATCTGGTCGGCGTGGATGACCTTTTTCAAAATGATCTCATAATCATCCTTGACCGAGCATTCTCCGGGCGTCTTCAGCCAGCAGTGGTTGCAGCCGATGCAGTGGCTGATGTGCATGGAGCCGGCTTCGATGATCTCGGTATCGATGCCGCTGTCGTCCGTGAGTTTTCGCAGTTCCTCTGTGATCGAGAGATCTGTTGTGCTGTTTACGATCAGGATCATAGGATATCCTCCGATTATTACAAAATATAAACAGATTTATATAAACGCATTTATAATACTCCGGCATTTCGGATCTGTCAACAGCAAAACGGATGTCCCCATTTGTCTCCAAAACGTGCTATAATCCCTGTAAATGCGCCATTCGCATGCGGGATCAGGATATGACGTAAACGGATGGAGTTTTGTCTTTTGGCCCGGAAGGCCGGAAAGAGGAGAAGATGGTCAAAACAGCAGCAACCCCCGTGGATTTAAGAAAAGTAAAGATCAATGACCCGTTCTGGAAGAGCGAGATGGAGCTGGTGAGAAAGGAAGTGATCCCTTACCAGTGGGATGCGATCAATGACCGCGTGGAAGGTGCAGAGCCCAGCTATGCGATGAGGAATTTCAGGATCGCCGGCAAGATCAACGCAAAGAGAAAAGAACTCGGGGAAAAATACGAGGAAGTTGTTTATCCCACAAATGACTTCCGTCCGCAGCCGGAGGATAAGGAGAGGCCGGAGGAGCGCTTTTACGGATTTCCTTTTCAGGATACGGATTTTTCGAAATGGATCGAAGCGGTCGGGTATTCCCTCACACAGCATCCGGATGAGGAGCTGGAAAAGACGGCGGATGAAGCGATCGATATCGTATGCGCCGCACAGATGCCGGACGGGTATCTGGATACTTACTACATCATCAATGACCCCTCACGGAGATTTACAAACCTGCGGGATTATCATGAGTTGTACTGTCTCGGACATTTTGTGGAAGGCGCTGTCGCCTATTACAAAGCGACGGGAAAAGATAAGATCCTTAACGCGGCAAAGAAGTTTGCGGATCATATCTGTTCGCGTTTCGGAAATGAAGAAGGAAAGATCAACGGATATCCCGGACATGAGATCGCGGAGATGGCTCTTGTGCGTCTCTATGAAGTGACGGGAGAAGACCGGTATCTTGAACTGAGCAGATTCTTCATTGATGAAAGAGGGAAGAGACCCTACTACTTTGATAAGGAACATCCCGAAGAAGCAAAGAAACGCGGCGATGCCCCCGGATATCATTATCATCAGGCGCATCTGCCTGTAAGGGAGCAGGATGAAGCGGTGGGACACGCGGTGCGCGCCGTGTATCTGTATTCCGGAATGGCTGACGTGGCGAGACTTACGGGTGATGAGGGACTGAAGAAAGCCTGCGAAAGGCTCTGGGACAGCATCGTAAACAGGAAACTCTATATCACGGGCGGCATCGGGGGAACGCACATAGGGGAGTCTTTCAGCTTTAACTACGATCTGCCCAACGATACGGCTTATTCGGAGACCTGTGCGGCGATCGGTCTGGTATTCTTTGCAAGAAGGATGCTGGAGATGGAGGTGGACAGCCGGTATGCGGATGTGATGGAACGGGCTTTATATAATACCGTCCTGTCGGGAATGGCAATGGACGGGAAAAGCTTCTTCTATGTCAATCCTCTTGAGGTACTCCCCGAGGCATGTCACAGCGATCAGAGAAAAGAACATGTGAAACCGGTGCGGCAGAAATGGTTCGGCTGCGCCTGCTGCCCTCCGAACATCGCAAGACTTTTAAGTTCGGTCGCATCCTATGCATATTCCGAAAATGACGGGACGCTCTTTATGCATCTCTATATCGGAGGAAGCGTCGAAAAAGAGTATGCCGGAGGCAAAGTGTTGTGGGAGATCGACTCGGATATCACGGACGGAAACAGTGTCAGGATAACCTGTAAGGAAGCGGCAGCGGACGGAACGGAAGGATGTATCGCCGTGCGCATACCGGAATGGTGCGACGGATATGAGCTGAAATGCGGCGGGTTCAAAAATGAGGTGTCAAAGGGATACGTATATATCAACGGCAGGTTTACGGCAGGTGATGTGATCGAGATCTGTTTCGGGAAACATGTGCGCATCATGGAGGCGGTATCGGCTGTGTCGGAGGACCACGGCAAAGTGGCGGTCTCCTATGGACCTTTTGTATACTGCATCGAAGAAAAAGACAACGGAAAAGATCTTCACATGATCTCAATCGATACCGATGCCGCAAAAGCCTCATTTGAAAAGATGACGATCGCCGGTAACAGTATCACCGGGATCGTGATGACCGGGAAGAGGGAAAAGGAAAAAAGCGGAGCCTTGTATTCGGTATACAGGAAAGCGGAGTACGAAGATATCCGTATCACCATGATACCGTATTACTGCTGGGCAAACCGCGGCGAGGGTGAGATGCGCGTGTGGATCAACGCCTGATCACCGTCACTGCTTTCAAAAGCATGCAAGGGAGGATATGATCAAATGAGAGACATCTGGGACAGGTATCTGAAAGGCACACTGCTGTTATACTGCGGACTCTACACACTGGCAACGATCACGAACAGCATTATCTATCTTGCACAGGGGGTATTTGAGGATCCTTCCGGGAACTGGCATGAGATCGACAGGGCCGTCATCGTTCTTGTCGCGGTTCTTGCGTACGCGCTGATCAGGTTTATCAAAGTAAAGAGTTTCTGGCTGAAAGTGATCATCGTATACATTCCGACCATGCTGCTTGTTTTTCTGTATGTGTTTCTAAGAGGCCTGACGGTTGAGCTGGCGAGCTCGGCATACCGGGATATCTTTATCAACTATACCGCCGGATTCATCTTTGTCGTGATCGTGGTCTTTGTGATCAATCTGCTGCGCAGGAAAAAAACAGCGCAATAGACGCAGAACATTTCGGGAGGACTATGGGATTAATTGATAAAATGCTGATCACCCGTAACGGAGATCACTTATCGAGAGAGAAGATCGAAGCGGTGCAGAAAAAGCGCCTTCGTGCGCTTGTGAAGTTCGCCCGGGAAAGAAGCCCGTTTTACAGAGAACTGTATGCGGGTATCGGAGACGATCCTGCTCTGACGGATCTGCCTCCCGTCAGCAAGCCGGAACTGATGGCCCGTTTTGATGATGTTCTGACGGACCGGAATATCACGATGGCGCGGATCGATGAGTTTACGCAGGATCCGGACAACATCGGGAGAATGATCGACGGCAGATATCTGATCTTCAAAACATCCGGATCAACCGGCAATCCCGCGGTTGTACTGTATGATAAAGGCAATATCGATGTCTCTTCGGCCGTTGCGGCATTCCGTACATTCGCAAGGAAGGAAGATCTCCGCAGGTTCATGAAAAACGGGAAGAGAACAGCCGGTGTATTTGCGGATTACGGGTTTTACCTTGCCTGCGGGATGTCGAGATATCTCCAGTTGAAAATGCCGCGCCAAAAGACAAAGATCACGGTTGATGTCAATGCGCCGGAAGAGGAGATCATCAGGCAGCTGAATGATTTTCAGCCGGCCATGTTAAGCGGTTATCCTTCCAATCTGGCGCTGCTTGCGGATTTTGAGGAACTGGATATCCGGCCCGATGTCGTGATCACCGGCGGCGAGCTTCTTACGGACGAGATCCGCAGAAAGCTCACCGGTAAGTTCGGCTGCTATGTGCAGACACATTATTCCTGCACCGAGGGCGGTGAGATCGCCTGTGAGTGCGAAGAGAGGCACCTCCATATCAATGAGGACTGGGTGATCGCGGAACCGGTGGATGCGGACAATAACCCGGTTCCGTTCGGCGAGATGTCGGACAAGGTCCTGATCACCAATCTGTCGAATCGTATACAGCCGTTTATCCGCTATGAATTAACGGACCGCGTGATCGTTCATGACGAAAGATGCAGATGCGGCAGGACCACACGGTGGCTGGAGATCGAGGGGAGGACCGATGATATCCTGGAATTCGATCACGGCGTCCGCATTGCTCCGATGTCTCTGTATAAAGTGCTGGAGGAAGTGAAGACCATCAGAAGATTCCAGCTTATCCAGCGGGCGGTTGACCGTCTGGAACTCAGAATGATCTCTGACAGCCCGCAGGAGGCGTTCGATCAGGCAAAGCACGACCTGCAGGAGTTTTTTGAGAGCAAAGGAGTGCATGTGGAGATCGTCATGTCGGACGATGCGCCGCAGGCCAACAAAGTCAGCGGTAAATTCAAGCACATATATAAGGATTTTGCGTAGCGCTGTCCGGTCAGTACTCCCGCAGGACCAGTTCCGTGATCCCTTCGTTCACACCGCCCTGTATGCGCAGCACCTTACTGTTGCGGCCGTAGCTGTATTCATCCCAGATCATGTCCTTCAAGCCGTGTCCGCGATGATATCCGTGGATCAGTTTGATCCTGTAGACCGTCGGATCGGCCTTGCGGATCGCGTCATCGATCTTCTTTTTGGCCTCTTCCGCACGCAGGCCGTGCAGGTCGATCTCTATGTTGCCGCTGCCCAGCATCTCACATGCTCCCCCGCTTATTTCCCACCTGTGATCAGGAGGACCTCCTCCTGACCGTCATCTTTCACGACGGCGATGAGTGTACCGTAGGTCCCGCCCACCAGATAGGCACCGTTACCCGTTGTATAGTCCTTTGCCACGACGTTATGATCCGCGTCGATGATGTCATAGCTGTGATCCTTCTCCGAAACCATGGCAAAGCCATTCAGGGTGAAGCCGGTTGCGTCCTCATACATGGCGATCTCATTCATATCGCTGTCTGCGTAGCCCCACTGACTCTTGTCCGGACTGGCTATCAGATAGCCTTCCATGCCATTGCATTCCAGTTTGGAACAGGAGCCGTATTTGCTCTCATCATATTCCGGCGCTTTTCTTCCCGGTACGTCGAGCAGAGATGCATCCAGCAGTTCCATCTGCTCCATGTCCAGATAATAAACCGCTTCTCCGTTTGCGGCCAGGATAAACGCCAGATATCGGGAGTCCGCCGTGGCGGTCATTGTCAGATAGTCGCCGTCCTTGGACAGCGTCCAAGGTACAGTCCAGGTGGCAAGCTTCTCTCCGAGGGGGCTGTATACGTCTATGGTCCCCGTTTCTTCCTCATCCCCCTTAACGGCGATCATAAAGCCGACCTTCATTGGCTCTTCATACAGATGCGGGATCGAAAAGCCATAGGAGAACTGATAATAAGGAACATCGTTATGGATCTCATTGATCAGATTTCCTTCATAATCGTAGACGTTCACCGTGATCCTGCCGGTGTCATTGTCATATTTCTCGCAGATGATGGATTCCCGGATCGGCTCGACGATCTTCCAGCTGTTCCCCGTGATCCCTTTCAGATCGATCGTCCGGACGGATACGGCTTCTCCTTCCGTTGCGCCGCATTTCTTACAGGTTTTCGGAGCATCCGGTGTCGCGAATGCCCAGTCATGTTCCAGAGGTTCACCTTCCGTGGCCCCGCAGCGGGAACAGGTCTTCGGGGCTTCACAGGTGGCCTCGGTCCAGTCATGTCCCAGCGGCTCTCCTTCTGTCTCTCCGCATTCCGTGCATTTTTTCGGCTCCGTGCAGGTCGCTTCGGCCCATGTATGTTCATGTACCGGCTCTGCGGCCTCCGGTTCCTGCGGTACCGCCTCTGTTACGGCAGCCTGTCCGCATCCCGTTAAGAGGAGCGCAAATAACAGGGTAGCTGCTATTATCCTACCGGCCTTCATTTGTTTCATGATCATCTCCTTAAAAATATGCTTATCGGTTGTTTTGTATTCCGGGTAGTACATTTCGCACGCCGCATAAATTATATCTATTCCTTGCGGTAATATACAACCGTTTTTTGACATCTCTGCCGTTTGCAAAGCCGGACACAGAAAAAATACATTTTCTTACGATTTCCGTCACATTTTCCCATTACAATGATCTGCTGAAGGAGACCGGCAATGAACGGATAGCATTCTCCGGGCACGCGTTTGGCAATCCGCCTCCTCTGACGTATAATGGAAAAATGAACAGTCCGTATACGGCCGGATCACTGGTAAGAGGAGCGGGAGAGCATGAACTATCAGGATATCAATGCAAGAACGATCGACAGCTGGGTCGAAGGCGGCTGGGAATGGGGAGCGCCGGTCTCCCATGAGACCTATGAGAAAGCATGCCATGGCGAGTGGGATGTCTTTCTGACACCGACACGGCCGGTACCGCATGCATGGTTCGGCGATCTTCGCGGCAAAAAACTGCTGGGGCTTGCGAGCGGCGGCGGGCAGCAGATGCCGGTCTTTACCGCGCTCGGAGCGGAATGCACCGTCTTTGATTATTCCACGCGTCAGATCGAAAACGAGAAAACGGTCGCTGAGCGGGAAGGCTACCGGATCCGTGCCATCCGCGGTGATATGACGAAGTCGCTTCCTTTTGATGATGAAGAATTCGATCTGATCTTCCATCCGGTATCCAACTGCTACATAGAAGAAGTGCGCCCTGTCTGGAAAGAGTGTTTCCGCATCCTGAAGCACGGCGGATATCTGATCTCCGGGACCAGTCATTACATGGACTATATCGTCGACTCCGATGAGAAGATGATCGTCAACTCTCTGCCGTTCAACCCTCTGAAAAATCCGGAACAGATGAAGCAGCTGCAGGAGGAGGAAGCGGGCGTGCAGTTTTCGCATTCCCTGGAGGAGCAGATCGGCGGCCAGCTGGAAGCCGGCTTCCGGTTGCTGGATCTTTACGAGGATACGAATAATGTCGGACGCCTCTATGAAATGGGGATCCCGTCCTATCTTGCCATGCGATCGGTGAAGGAATAAAGGCCGCGGGCTGCGGGCCGGACAGGATCGTTCCGGCGAAACAGAAAATGATTCCGATGAGGGTGATCTGATGTATGAGAATAAACTGAACCAGCTGTATAAGCCTGACCGCCTGCTGTATTATATGAATGTCACCGAAGAGGAGATCAAGGCTTTTTTGGGTGGCAATATCCCCGACAGGATAAAAAGATATGACGGTTCATTCGGTCATTATGATTATCCCGGTCTGTTCCTGATCGGGTCTCTTGAACGGCCTGTCATCGGTATCGAGTTCCGGCCCGGAGATGACCGCATCGATTATCCCCGGGATCTGGACGTGATCAGTCTTTCCGGTTCCTATTACTATTCCATTGAGATGGATGATGAGATCGAGATCAGCGGGCGGACGATCACGGATCTGTTCAGACGGATCGCCGGTGACGGTGTCGCTCACAGGGTATACAGTGATCTCTCCATCGGGAACGGATCGGAAGTGATATCCGTGTTCGCGCGTTCCGGGAAACTGCGCATCCTCTATGAATGCAGATCGGACGGAGAAATGGCGGAACGCATCATATCCGATGATCCGGACCGGTTTGACAAAGAACTCTTATACCGGATGGCTTTTCATGAGCCGATCACCGGGTATTATAACTGGAATCACCTTTTGGCATTCCTTGAGATGCCGGTCAGCGGTGGTATCCGTGATTATGCGTTTGTCCATTTTGATATCAAGGAATTCCGTGTGATCAATGAGGTCTACGGGCACGATGCGGCCAACGTAGTACTGCGCAATGTGACCCGTGCGATGAACGACGCGGATTTTGTCTATGTCGGCGCACGCTGCCATAATGATAATTTCGCGATGATGATAAAGGACATGCCGGAGGATGAGATGATCCGTGTGCTCGGAGAGTTCTTCGACGCGCTGTCCCGCCTGAAAGAGGACCCTAATTACCGGATCTACTACAGATGCGGTGTCGTGCCCATGCAAAAAACCATCCTGTCCGGGAACCGGGTGGCGGACGCAGCCAAAATGGCCCAGGCGCTCGGAACGGATCATAATAAAACAGAGATCGTCATATACACGGACGGGATGCATGATGATATCACGTGGGGAGATCTGATCAAAGCTTATATGGACACCGCCATAGAAAATGATGAGTTTCGTGTGTTCCTGCAGCCCAAATTTGATATCAACAGGGAAGTGATAGAAGGAGCGGAAGCCCTGGTCAGATGGGACTACAAAGGGAAGGAACTGCTCTCTCCCGGACGCTTTGTTCCTTTTTTTGAGAGAGACGGTTCGATCGGAAAGATCGATGATATAGTTCTTGAAAAAGTATGCGCCGCTCTTGCCCGTTGGAAAAAAGAAGGAAAAGAGCTGTATCCTGTCTCCGTCAATCTGTCACGCAAAAGACTGTATGATGATAATCTGATCCCGCATCTGGTCGGGATCATCGATCGCCACGGGGTCGATCACGGGTTGATCGACTTTGAACTGACCGAGAGTGCGACATATGACGATACGGAGCATATGATCCGTGTCCTGCGGGATCTTCGCGGACAGGGTTTCAGCATTTCCATGGATGATTTCGGGACGGGTTATTCCTCGCTCTCGCTTTTGACGGAGATGCCGATCGACACCTTAAAGATCGACAAGAGCTTTGTCGACAAGATCGGCACGGACGGCGAACGGGAGGAAGACGTCACCGTCATCCGCCTCATCATCGCTCTCGCCCGGGAACTGGGTTTTCTGTGTCTGGCGGAGGGCGCGGAGCAGAAGAGCCAGGTGGATCGTCTGCGCACACTCGGATGCGAGGTGATCCAGGGGTACTATTACAGCAAACCTGTTCCGATCGATGAGTTTGAGAACAGATATTTATCGTGAAACGGGATTTTCCCTTTTTTCACTGAATGGACTGTGATACAATAACAGAGTTAGTGTTTACAGATGTAAGCAGATCGACATCATCGGCGAAAGAACAGGACGATCGGTTATGGCTGCGAATGGTTTGGATCCGGAACAACAGGCATTGCTTGCAAGCATCATGAGTCAGTCTCCGCAGGCGGGAGGCGGCGCCGCATTCAGCGCCGCACAGGTTTCTTCGGCTGTTTCCAAGGCCGCCGCTCCTGTTCCGGACAACTCGGGGAGAATGCTTTCACAGGCGGAGATTGACGCGCTGATCGCTTCGATGGCGTGATCCGCCGTATTCCGTTCTGCGCTTTGTGACAGCCGTCGGCCGACGGCTGTCATTTTTCTTCATAGCGTGTTTCCAGGAGTCTGCCGACGTGCGCAGTCTCGAAGAACATCTCTTTGTTGAGGATCACGATGACAGCGGCAACAACAGTCACGACGATCGTCTCCACACATTTCGTTTCGGGGGTCATCGCGATCTTCTCCTGCATGAAATTAACGGTCAGGTGATAGATCATGCAGGCGAGGATCGACCGGTCGCTGACGAGATAGACCCAGGTGATGATAAAGCCGAGAGGAATACCGCTGACGAAGAAGTTGATCACATACAGCGGATTGATCATCAGACCGGACTGATAGGTGCCCTGAATGAAGATCAGCGGAAGATGCCAGAGCGACCAGAGAGCGCCGAAGATCATGGATTCCCAGAACCAGTTCATATAAGCCCCGATCGAGTCTTCGCAATATCCTTTCCAGCCGACCTCCTCGATAATGGATGCGACCGTGACTGTCAGAAGAGCGCCGGCGATCCCGACACCGGTGAAGGAGAAATCTTCCGTAAACGCAAACTGGTCTGTCGACTGTCCGAATAAAAGAGAGAGCAGGATGGAACAGACGACGATCCCCGCAAACTGCACGATCGCCAGAAGGACATTTCCCCATTTGACCTTATAGAGACCGATAAGTTTGATCTTCAGATCCTTTTTCAGCAGTTCCGATCCGGAAGCCATCACAAAGACCGTTGAAACGACAGCCGGTGCGAACAGGCCGATCAGCATGAGGACCGCGGCGATGTCTGAATGGATAAAGATCGCCGGGACCCAGAAGATCCAGGTGAACAGATAGGCCAGTGCAAAGAAAAGCACCGGTCGGTAGCGATAGGAACCGGATCCCTGCAGTTCAGATTTGTTCGTTTTCATGATTCTCCTCCTTTTCCGTTTTTACTGTTTTCTCCAGGTCTCTGATACTCTGCGGGAACAGGATCACGGCCGCTGTCAGGGCCAGGCAGATCCCAGCGATGTCGATCACCAGAGCGGCCCCCCGTCCGACGCCGCGCCCGTTCAAGGAACCCAGCGCATCCGCCGTTGCACCGGAAACCGCATAAGCGATCACATAACCAAGCTGCGAGAGAAAACTGATCATCCCCCAGGCTCTCCCCTGCGCTTCGCCCGGAATATTGGTCCGCATCAGATAATCCAGACAGTTGTTGGCAAAGGGCAGGACGGCGAAGAACAGAAAACCGGAGATGCAGATCGGGATGATGTTTTCAAACAGCCCGAATCCGGACATGAACAGTCCTGCCGATATAAGAGCCAGCCCGAGTGTGAGGACGTAGCGTCCCTTCAGACCTCTGACGCCCAGTATGACACCGCTGAAGAGCATTCCGGAGGCACAGACCGTTTCGGCGATACCGAGAGTCTGTGCACTTTCAAAGGACAGGATGAGCGGCTCCGCCAGGATCTGGAACATCCCCATGAAAAGAGTGATCACGGAGGATACCGCGACCAGGATCAGAAGTCCTTTTTTGGCCGACAGGATGGACCAGCCTTCCCGGATGCTTTCAAGGAAGGCCGTCCGGTTCTCCGCCGGTTTGCTCCCGATGCCTTTCCTGACGATCGCGGCACTGATGACGGTCAGGAAGAAGGTGCAGATGTCTATGATGAGCAGAAGCTTCACATCGCTGATCGCGAGGAGAAAGCCGGCGATGACCGGTGAAAACAGATATCTGGCACTTCCCGCGAGAGAGACCAGACCGCTTGCCCGGGAGTATTCCTCCGGTGTCAGCAGATCGGTGATCGTCGCACGGAAAGAGGGCTCAAGCAGCGCGGAAAAGACCGCACTGACAGACACACCGATGCAGATCCGGCTGAGATCGGCTCCGCCGTTCATCATACAGATCAGGATATAGAGAATGCCGAACGCGGAACATCCGTCGCCGAGCATCATGAGAAGCCGTCTGTCGTAGCGGTCGGCCAGAGCGCCGGCCGGGACCGAGAGACAAAGGGTCGGGAGGAAACCCAGGAGAGTCACCAAAGCCATGCTCGCTGCGCTTCCCGTCTGCTGAAAAATATAAACGCCGAGTCCGAAGCTGGTGAGTCCCCCGCCGATGGAAGAGATCAGTTCCCCTGTCCACAGAAGCAGAAATTTTCCGAAATTGCTTTCCTTTTTCATGGTTGCTTCTCCATAATCGACTAACGGTCGATTTTTATGGTAAAGCAATCCGAACAGCGTGTCAAGAGTTTTTCGACTAAAAGTCGAAAAACTTTCAGAGGATCATGATCTGTGTGTTTGGGGGAAACAGAGAGGGTTACGCCTCGGGCAGACCGAGGTAGAGCGCTTCTGTCAGCTCTGCGGCTTTATCCCAGCCGATGTTATTCTGCACATGCGCTTTGGCGAGTTCACCGAGTTTTGTGCGCCGGGTCTTGTCCTGCAACAGGGCGTTCAGATGCTCCCGGAGGCTTTCCGGATCGCTGTGGGTAAAGGTATCGGCGACGAGAGAATCATCCCGTGTGGTCACTACTTCGAGGTTTTCCGCGATATCGCTTACCAGACAGCAGCGTCCGTAGCCCATGGCCTCCAGCAGGCTTAAGGCCATGCCTTCCACATCACTGGCCTGGCAGAACACCATGGCGTTCGTTAAGAGCTCCTCGAGGAGTTCGCCGCTGACGAAACCGGTGAAAATGATCCGGTCATCTCCCTGTGCCATTTTGCGCAGTTCGTTGGCATAGTCGTCTTTTCCGCCGGTACCGCCCGCGATCACCAGACGGCAGTCCGTATCCATGCCGAGGAAGGCTTCCACGAGGTAGTGCAGTCCCTTTTCAGGCACAAGCCGGCAGAGGGACATGATGTAATCCCCGCCCTGCAGGCCGTATCTCGCCGTGATGAGGGAGGGCTTGCGAAAGATCGGATGGTTTTGTTCGTTGGGAATGTAGTGCGTTACCCGGCCGTATTTTGCCAGAAAATAGTTCTGGACATTACGCGAGAGCACGATGACTTCATCAGCGTGTTTTGCTGCGATCTTCTCGCCCAGCAGCAGCATCCTCGTGGCGAACCCGCCCCACTTTGCCCTTTTCCAGTCCAGGCCGTGGATCGTGGCGACTGTCCGGATGCCGCAGAGCTTCGGGAGCCAGAGCATCAGGCAGGGCCCCTCCGCATGGTAGTGGATCACGTCATAGTGCTCAAAAACGGCGCGCAGGGTTGCAAATACGGAATATACGATCGCATTGAGTTTGGAATTCTGAAAGGTGGGGATGGTGAAGATGCGGATCCCGTCGATATACTTCCCCTGCTTTCCTTTGATATGTTCATATTCCGGGTGTTTGAAATCCGGACTCCACCGGTTGTAACAGTCCACATCGTAGCCCATGTGTTTAAATCGTTTTGAGAGTTCCCAGACAACGACCTCCACGCCGCCCTCTCTGGAGGGCACGCGTTTGTGGCCGATCATGGCGATGTGGATCTTTACTTTTCGTACAGGTGTATTCATCCGGTCAGTTCCTCTTCAGACGGTCCATTATACCACAAATCCACGGAAGTAAAGAACCTATCGGATATTTTTCGTCAATTGTTTACACTTGTTTCCCATATAGCGGGTATTTTGTGACAGCCGGAATAAAAATAGGTCATGTATCAGGTGTAAAATTAACCAAATTGGATATTCACGAAATTCCGTTAGCAATTATCGCATTTTAGTTATATTATAGACAGGGATTTTCCGTTTCGTGCGGAGGAAGAAAATGAGTATCAGAAAGAACAGAAAACGGAACAGAAATCTGCCGGAGAGTCCGGACAGGACAATTCCGGTGATCGAAGGAGCGGAGGCGGAAGTGAGAGAGGATACGCTGACAGATACAACGGTTGATCCGGTAGCGGGAGTTTCGGAACAGGCTGCGATACCGGAAACGGACGGTTCGGAGACGCCCGAAGAAAAACGCAAAGCAGACAGGAGGGTCCGGAGGATCATCCGGGTACTGGTTGCCATCTTGCTGTGCCTGGCGGTTTTCCTATGTGCCAATGCGGCGGTCTCCCGGCACTATCAGATCACATTTTATCAGGATGTCTGCCGTTTCCTGACCGGGAATATCCGGATCGTCTTTATCAGCGATCTGCACAGCAGACAGTACGGGGAGGACAATGCCGGTCTGCTTGAGGATATCGCGTCACTTTCCCCCGATCTCATCCTGCTTGGCGGGGATATGATCAACAGGAATGACACGGATTACGAGCCGGTGCTCGAGACCTGCCGGAAACTTGCGGAACTGGCACCGGTATACGGGGTGTTGGGAAATCATGAATGTGAGCGGATCTACTATAAAGGTGATCAGGATCTGGTCAGCCGTTTTGAGGAAACCGGAGTTCATATGCTCCGCAACGAGTCACAGATCGTGAAGATCGGAGATAATTCGGTCCAGCTGATCGGGATCGAGGGGACAGAGGATGGCTTTAACCGGAGCGGCGCCGGGGAATGCATGACGCAGATCAAGGCCCGCAGGGATATGTACCGCGTTGTGCTGACGCATATCCCGGCCCTGTACCGTGAGAAACTCACTCCATACTCCTATGATCTGGGGCTGGCCGGGCATGTACACGGAGGCGTGGTGCAGATCCCGCGGATCGGCGGGCTGTATTCCGCCGAGGAAGGATTGCTTCCCGCATACAGCCGCGGGAAATATGAGCTTCAAAACGGCGCAAGACTGATCGTCGGCGGCGGGATGGGGGATGCCGGATGGATGCCCCGTATCAATAACAGACCGGAACTGCTGGTCATTGACGTCAACTGGTGCTGATGACGGAGGAATGAGGAGATGAATCTGACAGACCGATTGATCGTACGGGACGATCTGGTGACGGAGGAGCAGCATCAGCGAAGTCTTTTCCGTAAGACGCTCGCTTTTATGACGAGGAAATGGTGGAGGACACTCTTTCTGCTGCTCGTCCTGACGGGCATATTCTTTTTAGCTGATATCGCGATCGTGAACCCGCGTTCCGCGACGGTGATCATGACGCTCAATTACGAGCAGGCTTCGGACGGTCTGACGCCCAACGCGACCCGGTTCAACATGTATGAGATCAAGACGGAACCGGTACTCCAGGCCACGATCCGGTATGCCGGACTGGAAGGACGGCTGACCACGGATGAGCTGTCCAAATGCATTCTGGTGGAAGCCAGACATGAGGGAGACTCCGGAGACGACAGCGATTTCATCAGCACATCGTATCGCATCGATTTCCGGAATCCCGGGGTCATTCCCGAGCGTTCCGCCAAAAGCATGCTGATGCTGTTGTGTAAATCGTACAGGGAATATTTCTATGAAAACTATGCCGTCAGCAAGACGACGGCCGGCCGCGGACTGGATGATCTGGATATCAGTACGGAGTATCTGTCCCGCGTGGATGCGCTTCAGTTAAAGGTCAATCAGATCGAGCGCTATGCCGGGGAACGGATGAACGAGAGCGGGGACTATCGGGATCCGGTCAGCGGCCTCGCCTTTTCGGATATCCGGCTGCGGGCGCAGAATCTCAATATTTTTGATATGAAAAATCTGCAGTCATATGTGATATACAATGCTTTAAGCGAGGACGCAGACATTCTGCGTGATCAATTGCTGTACAGGAAACGGATGGCCAAGATCAGGTACGACAAGAGACTGGCATCTTACGGGGTCAATAACGAGGCCATTGATATCTATGACAAGGCCATGACTTCCATCTACATGATCCCCACGATCAACGAGAAATCGCAGATCTCCATCTACATGGCGATGACCGGAATGGATAAGATGGTGCAGAAAGCCGATGAGGATCTGAATGAAGCAATAGAACTGTTTAAGAAAATGGAATCGGATCAGACGATCGCCGATGCGGTCGTTTCCAGACCAGGAAATAAGGAACAACAGGTAAAGGTGGGGGAGCTGCTGGAACGCACGGACAAAAAGATCAACGCGCTGTTCGCTGATCTGGTCACCATGGATCAGGCTTATGAGAGCACGCATGTTCAGCGATATATGATGTTCAGCGGACCCTGGAGTGCGCATACTCTTCGATCGGCATTGATCGAATCCGCACTGATGACGCTGGCGGTTGCCGTGATCGGGTTTGGCGTGATCTATATGGTGCTGAAGAGCAAAGAAAGCGACGGGCAGAGCGTATGAAACAGTTTAACATAGTCAGATATCTCAAGCGGTTTAAGTGGCTGGTCTTTGCGCTGGCAACGATCGGCGCACTCTGTGTGTTCTTCAGTGCGCTGAGACGGCAGACCTATACGGCCTCGATGGTGATCCGGTTTATGAACGGCAATATCCCGGAGGACATGCGCGAGATCTACTCTCCGAATATCATTGACGCGGCGCTCGTCGAACTGGATATCGATGCGGATATCGACCGCGTGCGTTCCCGCTTCCGTGTGGAAGAAGTCGTGCCGGAAATGGATCAGATCATGATCGACGCGCTGCTTGCCAAGGGAACGCAGCCGGATTATGAGACGGATACCTATCGCGTAAGCTATACGGATTCCAGCAGAGAAGATGCGAGGGATATCCTCGACGCGGTGGTGAAGAATTACTATGAGACCTATACGACCCAGTTCGGGAAGGAACAGATTCCCGGTAACGGAGTGACCGGACTGCTCGAGAGCGGCAACGATTACCTGGAGAGTGCCGAAGTCCTCGAGGAGTCCCTGCTTGAGATGCTGGATTTTCTCTCCCTCAAGGAGAAGAACCAGCAGGAACTGCGGTCCATCCATACCGGCCGCAGCTATGAGGATCTCTATGAATCCTTCAATTATTTGTATCGTCACGATCTGCCGCTGTTGTATGTGGAGGTGGTCTCCACGGCCAATGCGAAGGATATCGAGGTGATCCGCACGACGCTGCGCAGGGAGATCAATGACCTGTACCGCCATCTGGGACATCTTCAGCAGCAGCTCGATCTGCTCGATGTCCTGAAGGAGAATTTTATTGAGCAGGCCACCGAGATCGATCAGTATCACCGGGATATCGGTGAGGACAGTGAGATCGGCGAAAATGTCATGGACGGCGTACAGGAGGTCTCCGGCAACAGGAGAAAGCCCACGACCTATGACGAACTGATGGAGCAGTATGTCGTTCTCAGGACCGAGTACGAAGAGACAGAGGTCGATATCGCCCACAAGGAGTTCCTGCTGGATGCCTTTAACAGCAACACGCGCGTGGATATGGATGTGAAACTGCCCGAGGATCCGGCCGCATTATACAGAAAACAGGACACGGAAGGATCCGTTGTGCCCGAAGATGTGATCTCCGGCGAAGAGCTCGCGCTGCCCGGGACAGCTGCGGAGGAGTCGATCTCCGATGCGGAGAACAAGCCGGCTGCTGCAGCTAAAGATGCGGACACAGCAGTCAAAACAGAAGCAGCGGATACTGCGGAAATCGTGATCCCTGCCGCAGAGGAACTTGAGAAGAAGACCATAGAAAGAAATGCGCCGATGAGACTGGTCTCTTCGGAGCAGATCGAGAGTCATATCGAGAGCATGTTCACTGCGTTCAATGAGTATTATGATGTCGCCGCGGAGACCTGCCGCGAATTGAACGGTGTCCTGAGCGCACAATACCTCTCCACGGTCAGCAGCATCACGGTGACGGCATCGATCCAGCTGGCCAGATATGTGGTCATGGCGTTGTTCCTCTTCCTGTTCCTTGGTGTTGTCCTTTCTGTCCTGCTTGGACGCGGCATCGAACTGATGGAGGGGATGCTGTATATCGACAGGGCCGTGGATCTGCCCAACCGGGCGCGGTGTGACCTGTTTATGGAAGAACATGGCGAGAAACTCCTTCCGGAGAATTACTGCTGTATCTCCTGGAATCTGGAACTCAACCGGATCACGGAACGCTTTGGCAGGCATACCGGCGATGAGGTATTAAAGGATTTCGCGCAGATCCTCAAGAGTTTCCGCGAGGTCTACGGGTTTATCACCCACAACGGCGGAGGACAGTTCTTTGCTTTCTTTGAGAATTGCTCCCGCAGCCGTCTGGAGGCGATCCTGAAAACACTTGAGGAGGAGGCGGCAAAATACAACAGGTCCAAGGGTGATGATATCATGGCCTATCATGTCGGCAGCGCGATCACATCGGAGGTTGGTGTGTATCAGCTGAGACCGCTGCTCAGAATGGCGGTGCGGCGGCAGGTCAGGGACAAAACGCTCGATCCGGGCAACAGACCGAATCCCGTAGAGGAAGATGCAGACACAGACGAATAATCCGGACACAGGCGGCCTCGTCAGGAAATGGAGCGAGGCAGCGATGCCCTTTGCGCCGGCAGTGGCTGTGTTATGCACGGCAGTTGCCGGTCTGGGAGACTATAAACCGATCAACAACGCCTATGCGGGGCTTCCGAAAGCAATCTCGATCGGAGTCGTCGTCTGTGCCGTCCTGTGTTTTTGCATGAGACCTTATTATGCGCGGGCGAAGCGCGCCTTGTTGTTTCTGCCTCTTTTTTTTCTGCTGATCCTGATCTTCCCCCTCCTGACCGTGACGCTGTGGATCTCCGATCTGGCGGTCCTGGGCTCTGTCTGGAGCAGCTTTGAACAGATCGGATTCCAGGCGATCGCGATCCTGTATGCGGTCAGTATGGCCTATTTGTTCGGCCGGAAGGCGATCGATCATTTCTTTCATGCCATGGCGCTGGCCAACGGGATCATCATCCTGCTGGAGATCCCGAAATACGGTCTGATGGAAAGCTTGCAGTCGGTGCTTCACTGCGTGGTGACCTTCGGCGATGCCTACGGATTCATGCGCTCTCTTGAGATCCATGATATCACCTTTCTGTTCGGACAGCTGTTCATCTATTATCTGCTGTTCGCTTCCCTGGACGAGCCGGAAAACAAGATCCGGAACAGGAGTTATGCTGCTGTCTGTCTGTTTTTTGTCATACTGGGTTTCAAACGTCTGACCTTTCCCGCTTTGCTCGCGGCGATCGTTCTCGCATGGCTGCTGCTGAGACTAAGAAACGCATGGGGCTTATTGCTGGTGCTGGGAGGGATCGCCGTTTTCGGGAGTTTTCTTTATATCTATCTGATCCACAGCGGGCTGCTGATCCCGTTTCTTCTGGGACAGGGGATCAATCTGATGGGGCGGGAGACGTACTGGTCGATCGCGAACCAGTATTTTGAGTTTTCCATCTTCTGGCGCGGACTCGGCTATGAAGCGGTCAATGCGCTGTCGCAAACCTGGGTGGAAGAGGGACTGGTGAGTAAGGCTTTTCCGCTGCACAATGATTTTCTGAAAGTCTATCTGGAGATCGGGGCGATCGGATTGGCTCTGTGGAGCGGGATCCAGTACGTGCTCTATCCGCTGTACTGGGCAAGAAAGCATTTCTACAATTGCGGCGTCCTGTATTTTTCGATCTTTCTGTATATGAGCATCACCTATCTCACGGATAATACGGCTTTTTATTACTGGAGTTCCATCGGACTGCGCCTGATCCCGATGGCTTTCTGCTATTCCGGACTCAAGGCGGTGAAACAGGCAGTCTGGCAGCCGGCAGACGCCAATGCGATCGCAGCGTCGGTGCACGCGTTCGAGGCCGCACAGCTTCCTGATGAGCCGTCAGAGACAGACGACTGATCCGACGGAGGGATCCTATGCGAACAAAGTTTTTAAGAGCTGTCAGAGACGGGTTATATGCGTCACATCTTCCGGAGATCCCTGCTGTCATTCTGCGTCCGTTCTGCCATCGCATCTTGACACTTGATGCCGCAGAGGCCCGGAGACAGCTGGAACAGTTTTCTCCGTGTCCGGACGGCACAGCCGCGGCAAAACACAGGCTCATCGAGCCGCCCCGGTATGATCTGCAGGTCGTGGTCAATGTCTATAATCTCGAAAGATATATCCGTGAGTGCGCGGATTCCATCCTGCAGCAGGAAACCTCATATTCCTTTCGTGTGATCTTTGTTGATGACGGATCAAAGGATGCTTCGCCGGAGATCCTGGATACCTACACAGCTGATCCGCGTGTGAAGGTGATCCATCAGAACAATGTCGGACAGTCTTCCAAGAATACGGGACTGGAGCTTCTGGATTCCGCATACGTTCTGTTTGTGGATGGCGATGACATGCTGGAACAGGGATCCATTCAGGCGATGCTGGATGAGGCATATCAAAGGGATGCCGATATTGTTCAGATCGGGTTATCCCGGCTGGAGGAGGGACATATTGACCGGCAGAAAAATGTGAACGTTTCGCGCGAAGCACCTCCTTATGGGGAACTCACAGGTTTTGCCTGCGGCAAGGTCATCCGCAGCCGCCTGTTTGAGACGGTACAGTTCCCGCCGGGATTCTGGCATGCGGATACCATTATTTCCTTCCTCATCCATCCGATGGCCGTCGGAAGGTACCGAATCCCGGCCTACGGATACATATACCGCTGTACATCACACAGACTGTCCAAGAGAGCGCCGTCCAGTCCCAAATGCGCGGATACATACTATATTACGGAACGGATGATGGAGGAACATGCGGAGCGTGGACTGGCCTGTGACAGCGCGTACTATGATGAACTCCTGCGGCAGGTGCTGCTCAATGCCAGACGGATGCGCAAAACACCCGCGTATATCAAGGAGGCGGTTTTTGTCCTTACGGGAGAATTGTTTGAGCGGTATTTTGAGAGCGCGGGTGTCCGGCCGACAATACACAAAAGACTGCGGAAAGCCCTGCTGGACCGCGATTACGGTTACTATCGCCTGTACTGCAGGACACATTTTTAACGAAGGGGAGAATGGATGATCATGGAGCAGCCGGCACAGGACGCGAAACAGAGGATACAGTGGATCGATGCCGCCAGGGGACTTGCGATGATCCTGGTTGTTCTGGGACATATTACGCAGAAGTATTACCGGCAGGACATCTCTGCGGAGTATACATATATTGTCTATAAGGTGATCTACTCTTTTCACATCCCGCTGTTTATGATGATCAGCGGCTACATGTTTCACAGGGTGTATGTGGATCAGAACGGTGAGATCAAAGGCGCGCGGCTTAAGACACAGTTTCTGAATATCCTGCTGATCTATGTGATGTTCAGCATCTTTGAAGGGATCCTGAAAATCTTTATCTCCGGTGACGGTGTCGATACCGCTTCCGTAAAGGATGTCCTGCTGTTCTGGATGAAACCGATCGGAGGGAGACTCTGGTATCTCTATGTTCTGCTGGAGTACTATGTGCTTTTTTCCCGGAGATGGATCATCAGGAATATCGACAAAATATGGGTGATCGTTCTGATGGGCCTGTTAACTGCAGGCAGCGCGGTCTTTCCCTCCGGATGGTATTTCTGCATCAAGATCGCCGCGACAAATATCCTGCCTTTCTATATCGGGATCCTGTTGAGTCGTTTTGGTATCGACCGGGCCAAAAAGATGATCTGGGCGATCCTGTCTCTGGCCGTCGTGGTGGGGAGGATCTGGTTTTATACCCGTGGCGTGGTGGAGAATGAGATACCGGTTCTCTCCGTTCTGTATGGTGTCGTGCTCTCTGTCGCTATCCTTCTTCTGTTTCAGGGTGTTACCGGGCTGCAGAAGAACCGTATGCTGCGGGGGATCGGCAGCAATACCATGGAGATATTCATCATGCATGAGTATCCGCTGATCATAGGGGCCAAGGTCATCAACAGGTATGTTTCCAATGTCTGGATTTCCGTGATCCTGTGTCTGGTCCTGACCGTAGCGGTTACCTGCGGGGTGAATGAACTGCTGAAACGATGCCGGATCCATGACCTGATCTTCAGGCCATATAAGCGGAGAGCCGGGAAAACATCCGGCAGCAGCACCATCAGGGATGGCAAAGCGGAATAGATGAGAAGTGTCGGACCGGTCATTGAGGGTGAAAGGGGATATCGTGATCACGGTTGTTGTATCGGTATATAATACGGGAAAATATCTCAGCAGATTGATCCGGTCGCTGCTTGATCAGACATGCCGTGATTTTGAGATCATCATTGTGGATGACGGTTCCGACGATCAAAATGCTGAAGAATGCGATCGCATGGCAAAGGAAGACGCGCGTATCCGTGTATATCATAAAGAGAATGGCGGTTTATCTTCCGCGAGAAATTTCGGGATCGATAAGGCAAAGGGAGATTATATCATCTTTCCTGATCCGGATGATGATATGGAAAATAACTATCTTGAGGTATTGGTCTCGGGATATCAGAATGCAGACGTAGATCTCAGTATATGCGGGCATTATGTGACCAAAGACGGGAAGGATACCCGCTGGAATCCCGGTGCCGTTTCCAAAGCTGTCCTTGACGCAGAAGCTGCGTTACGACTGGTCATGAGGCAGGATTCGTTTATGGGTTATGCCTGGAATAAGCTTTACAGGATGGAGCTGATCAAACGGCACGGAATGCGCTTCAGTGAAGAGCATTATGTGATCCAGGATCTTCCGTTTGCTGTTTGCTATATCAGTTATTGTAATAAAGTCTTTTATGATCCGACCCCGCTATACCATTACAGCCGTGATAACGGAGGCGTGACGTTATTCCGGAAGAAACTGGGTGACAGGGAATTAAGCGGATTGAAGGCATATAAAATGATAGCAGAAATGATGCGCGGGAAATATCCGGCTGTTTCCGATACGGCATACGCTTCCTTATGTGAACGCTCATTACGGTTTATGACAGTCTATCTGCGTACACGGATGGATGACCCGGAGATGTTCCGGATGCTGCACGGAACATTTCGTCAGTATTGGCGGTATTTTTGTAAAAGTGATATATTCACACGCAGGCATAAGTGCGCGGCGGCGGTCGCGATGATCTCACCCCGGATGTATTATCATCTGGCAAAGCGGTTCGGACATATGCGACAGGGACATTAGAGCAATGAAGGCGATCTGTGGGAGAATGAAGACATATGGCAAATATGTAAAGTATCTGTTTTTGTACTTTATCCTGTTTGTACCGGCAAGGATCCTTCGGCGTTTTCATGCCCGGTATCATATGCTCTGGCTGATCGCTGAGCGCGGGTATGATGCGCGTGACAATGGCTACTGGTTTTTCTCATATCTGACCCGGTTCCAACCGCAGATAAATGCCTGCTTCGTTATTTCCAAGGACAGTCCGGACCGGGAGAAAGTGGCATCGTTGGGAAAAACCGTTGAATCCGGAAGTATACTGCACCATTTGATGTATCTGGCGGCGGATTATTGCGTGGGGACGCATGTACAGCCTGCCGCCCCGGATCCATGGGCATATTATCGAATGGGGAAATATGGATTGAGGGCAAAGGGATGTCAGGTTTTCCTGCAGCATGGGATCATTATCAATGACATAAAACACCTGCATCATCCCGCTTTGCGGATCGATCTGTTCGTATGCGGCGCAAAACCTGAGTATGAGCATATTTCGTCTGCTTATGGTCATCCCGAAGGGGTTGTCCGGTATCTCGGGCTGTCCCGTTATGATACCCTGTACCGGATGCACCGGAGAGAACGGGAAATCCTTGTGATGCCGACCTGGCGCAGCGCTGCCTATCCCTCAGGAGATGCATTTGTACAGACAGCCTTTTATAAACACTATCAGGCGTTTTTGCAGTCTCCGGAACTGCTGGAGTTACTGGAACGTTTCGATGTCCGTCTGATCTTTTATCCTCATACGGAATTACAGAAGGAGCTTCATCACTTCACTTCGCCCTCCGACAGGATCATATTGGCGGATCAGGCACACTATGATGTGCAGACGTTATTGCTGCGGTGTTCACTACTGATCACGGATTATTCGAGCGTGTTCTTTGATGTCAGTTATCAGGGAAAACCGGTGATCTATTATCAATTTGATGAAGAAGAGTATCGCAGATATTTATACGCGGAGGGTTATTTTTCTTACAGACGGGATGGATTCGGCCCGGTTGTGGAGACACAGGAGGCTCTGCTTGCCGCGCTTACTGCCCGTGCAGAGGATGGATTTGCTCTGCCCAAAGAATATGCGGAGCGGATCGAGCGGTTTTTCCTCATGCGTGATGATAAAAACTGCGAGCGCACGTATCAGGCGATCCTTGATCTGCGCAGGGGAGGCGGGAAGTCATGATCCGCATCCTGCAATCCGTCAGCAATATGTCCAGGGCCGGCATCGAGACCATGCTGATGAACTACTACCGGCATATTGACCGGAGCCTCGTACAGTTTGATTTTCTCGCGAACAAACCGGTTCCGGGGGAGTATGACGAGGAGATCCGCTCCCTGGGCGGACGGGTGTTCGTAAGCCCCGGCCTGAGTCCGGCGCGCTTTCCCGCATATGAGAGGTTTATGGAACGTCTGGCCGGAGAGTCGCCGGAGATAAAGATCGTGCACGGACATAATGAAGCGATGGCCTATTATGCGCTGCACAGCGCGCGCCGCGCGGGGATCGGAGTGCGTATCGCGCACGCGCACAACACGAGGATCCTCAGGGATTACAAGTATCCGCTCAAGATGGTCTGCAAACAGCTGTTGCCCGGGGCGGCGACGGATCTGTGGGCATGCGGCCGGGACGCGGGTCTGTATTATTTCGGCAGGGAGCGCTGGGAGTCCTGTGGTGTTATCCTGCATAATGCGATCGAGCTGGACCGTTTCCGGTATGATGAAAAAAAGCGTACGGAAACGCGGCGGGCCCACGGTCTGGAGGACGCTTATCTGATCGGGCATGTCGGCCGATTTAATAAGCAGAAGAATCACGCCAGACTCCTGGAGATTTTTGCGGAGGTGAGAAGGACAGAGCCGAAAGCCCGTCTGGTCCTCATCGGTGTGGGAGAACTGGAGGAGGAAGTACGCCGGCAGGCAGGACGGCTTGGTATTGCGGAGCAGATCCTCTTCTGCGGACAGATGGCGGATGTGAGTCCCTGGTATCAGGCGATGGACTGTTTTGTCCTCCCCTCATTGTTTGAGGGACTGCCGGTGGTGGGGATCGAGGCGCAGGCTGCGGGGCTCCCCTGCGTCTTTTCATCGCGGGTGACCGATGAGGTGCTGATCACACCGCAGGCCTGCAGAATGCCGCTCGAAGAGAGCAACGGGACATGGGCGTCCAGGATTTTGCAGCAGCGCGGCGGGGCGGACAGGAAAGGCGGAGAACAGGCTGTGAGGGAAGCCGGATACGATATTGACCGGGAAGCGGTGCTCCTGCAGAACCGGTATCTGGAGATGACGGAAAGAAGATGAATATCAACAGAACGAAAAACGCGGCACGGAATGTCATAGTGGACGGCATGCTTAAGGTGACCGCCATTATCCTGCCCTTCGTGATGCGCACGATCGTACTCCATTATCTGGGCATCGAATATCTGGGTCTCGGCGGTCTGTTCCGCTCCACGCTCTCCGTTCTCAATCTCGCGGAGCTCGGTGTCGGATCGGCGATGGTGTATTCCATGTACCGGCCGATCGCGGAGGATGACACGGAGACGATATGCGCGCTGATGCGATTGTACAGGAGGTATTACCGCCTGATCGGGCTCTTTGTCGCTGTCGTCGGACTTGCGCTCACTCCGTTCATCCGGAATCTGATCAAGGGCGATGTTCCCGATGCGGTGAACGTATATGTGCTCTACCTCATGAATCTGGCCGCAACGGTGCTCACATACTGGCTCTTTGCCTATAAGAACAGTCTGCTGAACGCACACCAGCGCGTGGATGTTGAAAGCATGATCTCGCTGATCATCAGTGTGGTCGATTTTGCCCTGAAATTTACGGTTCTGGTGCTGTTCCGCAACTATTATCTGTTCCTGCTCGTGCAGCTCGTCATGCAGATCGCCAAAAACATCGTGACCGCGATCCGCGTCACCAGGATGTATCCGAAATATAAACCATGCGGTTCACTGCCGAAGGAAAAGATCCGGGATATCAATCATCGGATCAGAGATCTGTTTACCGCGCGGTTTTCCGCTGTTGTATCCGGTTCCTTTGATACATTGGTGATCACGGCATTTATGGGATTGTCGGTACTGGCGGTATACCAGAATTATAATTATGTCGCGACATCCATTCGTTCCGTTCTGCAGGTGTTCCTCGGTGCCTGTATCGCCGGTGTCGGCAACAGCCTGATCACCGAGAGCCATGAGAAGAATTTCCATGATCTGCGCAAGATCAGCATGCTGTTTTTCTGGATCCTGTGCGTGTGCAGTGCGATGCTGCTGTGTCTGTATCAGCCGTTCATGCATCTGTGGATGGGCGAAGAGAATATGCTGGAGATGCCCCTTGTGATCGGATTTGTGATCGTATTCTATTCGATGGGGATCAACAGACTGGTCAATATGTTCAAGGATGCCGCGGGGATGTGGCACAGAGACCGGTTCCGGCCGCTGACTGCCGCGCTCGTCAATCTTGCGATCAATCTCACGACCGTCCGGTATCTGGGACTGTTCGGGGTCATGGTCGCCACCGTAGTATCCATCGTCATCGTGCAGATACCGTGGCTCGTATACAATCTGTTTCATGAGGTCTTTCCCGTACAGTTCATGAAGTATTATGTCTATTTCCTGGCAGAGGCAGCCGGACTGACAGTGACGGCCTGCCTGGCTTCCTGGTTTGTCTGCCGTCTGTTCGGGCTGGATGGGTGGGCAGCTCTCATCGTGAACGGGATCGTCGCTTTTGCGATGTCCAATATGCTCTGCTACATCACCTACGGGGATGATCCGCTGTTCCGGCAGAGTGTCCGTCAGATCATCAGGGTCTTTAAAAGAAAGAGCCGGGCTTAGAAAAGCCCGGCTTTACTGATTCATCCGATCATTCTGGCCAGATCGTAGATCAACGGGGAATTCCAGTATATGGTGATCTCGTTGGTGGAGTAACTCCTCCAGTCGTCTGCGTAGCAGAGTGCCGGTGCCCTGCCTTTGAGGTGTTCCGCCGCATGCGCATCCTGCAGCGCGTCATCGGCACCGCCTACCAGCATCCCCTTCATGGGTGTTTTCTTGGCAACGGAAGGTCTGTGGTGCGGGCTGACGGGGCAAACGGTTCCGTGGCCCGTCACGAAGCAGTAACCGGTACCGTTCTGCCCCAACAGATAATTCACCTGCTTTTCCGCCATCCGGCGATAAGCGTTCTTTTTGTCCTCCGGCAGGTCCTCCAGATCGCTTAGGATATAGAAGAGCATTGCCGCATTTGCGATATCGCAGTTGGAGCCCCAACGGAAACGGCCGACGGTATTTGCGCATCCGTATGCGTCCGAAAGACCTTTCTCCATGGCGGCATCGGCCGCTGTCTCCATTCTGCGTACGATCTTTTCCCTGACCCCGGGATCTGCGGCGGGAGAATGGATATAGAATGCACCGCCGTAAAAGCCGGTCTCCTCCCAGCCGAGTCCGTTTGTGAATGCCTCATCACACAGAGAAGCGGCGGTCTGTCCGTAACGTTCTTCTCCCGTGGCATAGAAGAGTGCGGCGGCCGCCCAGAACCACTCATCCCGCCAGTTATCATCCCGGTATTCACCGGTACGGATGTCGGCAGGATCATGATAGCCTTCATCGCTTTCGCGCGTATCCAGCCAGTCAAATGCCCGGCGGCCGGCTGACAGGAGCTCGTGCGCGTAATCCCGGTCAAAGCTGCCGTAAACACGGTAAGCGACAGCCATTGTTGCGGCAAAACAGGCAGCAGCCGCGTTGGATACGGGGCTCACAATGAGTTCTTCCCGCTCCTCATCGGGGCAGGCATCCATTTCCGGGAAGCCGGCACAGGTGACTTTGTGATAGACGGCGCCGTCAGCACGCTGCATTTTGCGCATCCAGTCGATCTCGTACCGCACCTCCTCGAGCGGATCGGGCAGTGTGGAGGCGGGAAAGCCCATGGAAAAGGACAGACTGCCGGGTGCCGCCAGATATCCCAGCAGAACATCCGTCACCGCCTTTGCGGCAGGTACGATGTAGCGGCCGTAATCTCCCGCGTCATGCCAGCCTCCGTTCACATCGATATGATCGTCGGTCCCGTATATGCGTGCGGGCGTATCATGGCAGGAGGCATGGGCGAATACGCCGGCTTCCTCCTCCGTGAGTGTCTGGCCGCAGCGCTGCAGATGAAGCATATAGGTCAGATCGCGGATCAGGGCGTCGTATACATGTTCCCCGATCTCAAACGGACAGGAGGTCTCTTCTCCCGCCGTGATCCGATAGATCCCCGGTCTGTCAAAAGAAGAGAAATTCCCCCGGCTGCATCTTTCTCCGGTGTTGATCTGGTCCTGCGGGGGAGATTGCAGAAATTCCGCAACGGTCCCCCCGGTCCTGTCATCCATCAGCCGGAAAGTGGCGCCGATGGCGCTGTCGCGGAAGGTCACCTCCTTGACGCCGTGCGGCAGGAAGCCGATCTGATTCACCAGAATGCTGCTCATAATAAATACACCGATCCTTTCAATGCAAATGCAACAGTAAACATAATAACACAGGTCCTCTGTTCCGAAAAGCCCGAAAAACAGGCTTTTTCAGAACAACAGGAAAAAATAAAAAAATCCCCTAAATCCTATTGACAAAGTAGGAAATATGTGTTTTAATGCTGACCATAGCGCGGGGGACCGTGAGAAACAGATGAAACGGATGACCGCGTGAATAAAAGCAGGAGGAGAACGAAGATGAAGAAAATGATGTGTCGTTGTCGAATGTTCGAAAATCGGGCTGTCTGCAGCACCGGACTGTGTCGCATGCGAATGTGTTGATGTGATGATATAAGTCTGTAAACAAAGTGTTGAGATGCCCGGAACAATGAATGAGTTGTCCGGGTTTTTTGTTGTTTTGAGGGAGGAAGAAAAAATGAGCAGAAAGAAATGGTTGATCGGATCACTGTTGGCGGCGCTGGGACTGACCCTGGCGGGATGCGGCCAGGCCGCAGGCGGTTCTGCCCAGGCAGCAGCCACCACGGAGGAGGCCAAGGCGGACAAGGCCGTTTACCGCACCCTGGATGAGATCAAAGCGGACGGCACCGTCAACATCGGCGTGTTTTCCGATAAGAACCCCTTCGGTTATGTGGATGAGAACGGCGAGTATCAGGGCTACGATGTCTACTTTGCGGAGCGCATCGGTCAGGACCTGGGCGTCAAGATCAATTACGTTTCCACCGAGGCGGCCAACCGCGTGGAGTACCTGGAGACCGGCAAGGTCGATATCATCCTGGCCAACTTCACCGTTACCGCTGAGCGGGCGGAAAAAGTGGACTTCGCACTTCCTTATATGAATGTGGCACTGGGAGTGGTCTCTCCGGATTCCCGCGTGATCACCGATTTAAGTGAGGTCACGGCGGATGATGAAGTGATCGTCATCTCCGGGACCACGGCGGAGACCTATCTCACGGAGAACAACCCGGAGATAAAGCTGCAGAAATACGACACCTATGCCAATGCGAAGAATGCGATCGAGAACGGCAACGGTGTGGCGTGGGCGAATGATAATACCGAAGTCATCGCTTTTGCACTGCAGAATCCGGGCTACACCGTGGGCATCCCTTCCCTGGGGTCCCAGGATACCATAGCTCCCGCGGTTTCCAAGGGCAATACGACGCTCCTTAACTGGATCAACGATGAGATCCGCGCGCTGGCTGACGAGCAGTTCTTCCATAAGGATTACGAAGCGACGCTGGTGGATACCTATGGTCTGGATTATGAGGACAGCCTGGTCGTGGAAGGCGGTGAGACCGCTGCGGCTGCGGCCCCCGCTGACGCTGCCGCTCCGCAGGCTGCAGGCGGCAAGATCACGATCGCCGCGTCTCCCACTCCGCATGCCGAGATCCTCGCACAGGCGAAGCCCATCCTCGCGCAGAGCGGCTGGGAACTCGAAGTAACGGAATTTGAGGACTATGTGCAGCCCAATCTCGTGGTGGAATCCGGTGATTTTGATGCCAACTATTTCCAGCACATTCCTTATCTTGACAATTTCAACGCGGAGCAGGGCACCCATCTGGTGAATGCGGGCGGGATCCACTACGAGCCCTTCGGGATCTATCCCGGCACGAAGAAGTCTCTTGATGAACTGGCGGACGGCGATGAGATCGCGGTGCCCAATGATACCACCAACGAGGCGAGAGCTCTGCTGCTCCTGGAGGCGAACGGGGTCATCAAGTTAAAGAGCGGTGCCGGACTCACCGCGACGGTCAAGGAGATCGAGGAGAATCCGCACAATGTCAAGATCGTGGAGCTTGAGGCGGCCCAGGTGCCCCGTGTCGTCGGTGAGGCAGCCTTTGTGGTCCTGAACGGCAACTATGCGCTGGAAGCGGGCTTCTCTGTCGCCAAAGATGCGATCGCCTATGAGAAGAGTGATTCCGAGGCGGCGAAGACCTATGTCAATGTGATCGCTGTTAAAGAGGGCAATGAGAACAGTGACGGGATCAAAGCGCTGGTGGACGTGCTGAAGTCCGATGCCATCAAGGATTACATCAACAAGACCTATGACGGGGCGGTGATCCCGTTCGAATAAGGACGAATCAAACAGTACTCGGCAACCGTTCGGGGGCTCCGCATCGATTTCATTCGTTGACGCGGAACCCCCGATAGGTTATGATTAGGGACGTTATGGCATTCATCGAGATCGAACATCTGGAAAAGACCTTTCAGTCCAAGAGCGGCGATACCGAAGCGCTGAGGGATGTCTCTTTTTCCATCGAAAAAGGGGAGATCTTCGGCGTCATCGGCCTCTCCGGCGCGGGGAAATCCACTCTGGTGCGCTGCATCAATCTGCTGGAGAGACCCACGGCAGGCCGTGTGATCATCGACGGCGGGGATATGATGCGGCTCTCCGACAGGGAACTCAGGGCCAGGCGCAGGGGGATCGGCATGATCTTCCAGCATTTCAATCTCCTCATGCAGAGGAGTGTCCTGGACAATGTCTGCTTCCCCATGGAGATCGCCGGCCTGGGGAAGAAA